>Ga0160419_100462_pt1 | contig 25847 bp, 28 predicted proteins | sample CelAP2metagpilot_2_FD_108196 | JGI IMG/M metagenome (GOLD analysis project Ga0160419, IMG submission 108196) | Phycosphere-associated microbial communities from Cellana algal ponds in Kailua-Kona, Hawaii, USA - Cellana AP2-4-25 metagenome pilot ... | reverse complement strand
TTCACCGCCGCTACGGCTGCATCCTGCAAATGGGCGGGTCGGACCAATGGGGCAATATTGTCAATGGCATCGACCTCACCCGCCGGGTGATCGATGGTGAAGTCTACGGCCTCACCTCCCCCCTGCTGACCACCTCGGACGGCAAGAAAATGGGCAAATCCCAGGGCGGGGCGATCTGGCTCAACGGCGATATGCTCTCCCCCTATGAGTTCTGGCAATTCTGGCGCAACACCACCGACGCGGACGTGGGCCGGTTCCTCAAGCTCTACACCGAACTGCCGGTGGAAGAATGCGACCGCCTCGGTGCGCTCGAAGGAGCGGAGATCAACGCCGCCAAAATCAAACTCGCCAACGAAGTCACCACCCTGCTGCACGGCGCGGACGCTGCCGCCACAGCAGAGAAGACCGCACGCGAGGTCTTTGAAAAAGGCGGCGTGGGGGATGATCTGCCTACCCTGACCCTGTCGGCGGCGGACGTGGGCGACGGCATCTCCATTGTGCAACTTATCGTCAAATCCGGCCTCGCAGGCTCCGGCAGGGAAGCCAAGCGCCTGATTGCGGAAAACGGGGCCAAGATCGACGACGCACCGCTGACGGACGCCGGCATGATGCTGGATGCAGCGGCGCTGGCCAGCCCGATCAAACTGTCGGCCGGCAAAAAGCGCCACGCGCTTGTGCAGATCGGGTAATCTCTCCTTAACCATGTCGCGCTCAAACTGCGCGGCATGTTTGACGCTGCCCCCGCACACACCCACGCGCTCCTTCAGGACCCCGCCTTCGCTGCGGCCCTGCGCCTGTGCGGCCAGCGCCCGATCACCCTGCCCTGCGGCCTGACCCTGCTCAACCGCCCGCTGCTGGGCGTGCCTTTCCTGATGCTCCCCCGTGCCGCGCCCCCTGCGGACCTCTCCGATCAACTGCGCGCGCGCGGCCTGCACCGCCGCCCGCTGCTCCTGTCGCCGGAAACCCAAGGCCCCCTCCCGCGCACCCTGCGCATCAGCGCACCGCAACCCCTGCTGCATCTGGACCTCACCGGCGACCTGCGCGCAGCACTCCACCCCAAATGGCGCAACCAGCTGCGCCACGCCGAAGCCAGCCCCCTGCGCATCCGCACCAGCCGCCTGCCCCCCGATCACGCCCTGCTGACGCTCGAAGAAAACCAAGCCAAGACAGCCGGATACCAGAACTGGCCCCGCGCCCTCACCACCGCTTTCGCCACTGTCGCGCCCACACAAACCCACCTCTTCACCGCCACCCTGCACGGTCACGCCATCGCCCATATGCTGTTTTTGACCCACGGCCAGCGCGCCAGCTACCACATCGGCCACACCACGGCAGAGGGGCGCGCCCACCACGCCCACAACCTCACGCTCTATACCGCCATGACCCAGCTTGCGCGCCTCGGCCATACCACCCTCGATCTGGGCCGCACCGATCCCAAAACCCCCAATCTCACCCGCTTCAAATCCCGCACCGGTGCCCGCGCGACCCCGACGGGCGGCACATGGTTGCGCTGGTCCCCCCTTGCACCCCGGCGCGCCCCGTGATTTTCTGAACACCCGTTCAAAAAGCAGGAGCCGCCCATGCAGATCACCACAACCGCCGCCGTCATCACCGGCGGCGCATCCGGTCTGGGCGAAGCCACCGCCCGCCATTTCGCCGCCCAGGGCGCGAAAGTGACCCTGTTTGACCGCGACGCCACCCGTGGCGCGCAGGTGGCCGAAGAGATTGGCGGCTTTTTCGTAGAAACAGACGTCACCGATGAGGGTTCCGTTCAAAACGCCATCCAGACAGCGCAGGACAAAATGGGCGGCCTCACCGCCGCCGTGAACTGTGCAGGCGTCGCCATCGCTGCCAAAACCACAGGCCGCGATGGGGCACATCCGCTGCCGGCATGGCAGACCACCATCGACGTGAACCTCACCGGCACCTTCAACATCGCGCGTTTTGCGGCCACCGCCATGGCGTCCAACGCCCCCGAACCCGACGGCGCGCGCGGGGTGATCATCAACACCGCCTCCATCGCCGCCTTTGACGGGCAGAAAGGCCAGGTCGCCTATGCCGCCTCCAAAGGGGGCATCGTCGGCATGACCCTGCCCATGGCCCGTGATCTGGCCAAGGACGGCATCCGCGTGATGACCATCGCGCCGGGCATCTTCGCCACGCCCATGCTCAAGGGCCTGCCGCAAGAGGTGCAGGACAGCCTCGCCGCCGAAGTCACCAACCCCGCCCGTCTGGGCGATCCAGGTGAATACGCCCGCCTCGCCGCCTTCATTGTCGAAATGGGCTATCTGAATGGGGAAGTGATCCGTCTCGACGGCGCACTGCGCATGCGATGAGCGAAGCCGACAGAATGGCCGCCGGGGAATGGTACTCCTGCCTCGACCCCGCGCTGGAGATGTGGCGCAGCACTGCGCGGGCCGCCGTGCACGCCCACAACCAGGCCGCCCCGGACACCCGCACCTCGCTCAGCGCGGCGCTGTCTGATCTTTTCGCGGCGCATGGTGCGGATTGCTACATCGAATCCCCCTTCCATTGCTCCTATGGGTTCAACATCCATCTCGGCCACACGGTCTATATCAATGCAGGCTGCACCATCCTCGATTCCGCCCCCGTGCACATCGGCAATCACACGATGATCGGCCCCGGCGTGCAGATCCTCTGCGCCCAGCATCACAAGGACCCCGCCAAGCGCCGCGCGGGGATTGAGATCGCCCGGCCCGTGACCATCGGTGCGGACGTCTGGATCGGCGCGGGCGCGATCCTCATGCCGGGGGTTGAGATCGGCGCCGAAGCCATCATCGGCGCCGGTGCCGTGGTCACCAAAAACGTCGCCTCCGGCGTCACCGTCATGGGCACGCCAGCGGCCCCGCGTTAACTTTTTGCTGTACAGGTTGTGTACAGCCTGTGCACGGGACGTGTACGGGCTGTGACGATGAACAAACCCCTAACGGGCGGTGCGGCTAGTTTTCGGCTTTTTCGGCCAGGATCAGCCATTCCTCTTCGGCGGCGGCCAGCTTTTCCTGTCTCTCTACAAGGGCTTGCGTGGCTTTGTTGAACTTCACCGGCTCCCGCGTGAAAAGCGCCGGATCGGCCAAAAGCCCCTCCAGTTTGCCAATCTCCGATTCCAGCCGTTCCAGCTCCCCTGGCAGCGCCTCCAGCCGGTGTTTCTCGGTAAAGGTTAACCCACCGCGCGCTGTCTTTTCCGCCTTGGTTTTCGCCGCCGCTTTCTTCGAGGGCACGACGCTGCCCGCAAAGTCATCCATCCCCCGCTGCGCCAGATAATCGGACCATCCGCCCGCGTACACCGTGGCCTTCCCGTCGCCCTCCATGGCGATTGTGGTGGCCGCCACCCGGTCCAGAAAATCCCGGTCGTGGCTGACCAGAATGACCGTGCCGTCATAGGTGCCCAGCAGTTCCTGCAACAGGTCCAGCGTCTCCACATCCAGATCGTTGGTCGGCTCGTCCAGCACCAGCACATTCGACGGCCGCGCCATGATCTTGGCCAGCAGCAGCCGCGCCTTCTCTCCCCCTGAAAGGGAGCGTACCGGCGCCCGTGCCTGCCCCTCATCAAACAGAAATTCCTTAAGGTATCCAACAACATGCTTGGGTTGCCCGCGCACCAGCACCTGATCGGCCTTGCCAGATACGCGCATCTCCGGATCGCCCGTCAGACTGTCCCACAGCGACATATCCCCATCCAGCTGCGCGCGGGCCTGATCGAACAAGGCAAGCTCCAGATTGGTGCCCAGTTTGATGGTCCCACTGTCCGGCGCTTCGCGCCCAATCAGCATGTTGAGCAGCGTGGTCTTGCCCACCCCATTGGGCCCCACCAGCGCAATCCGGTCGCCCCGCTGCACTGTCAGGGTAAAATCCCGCACAATCTCAACCTCTTGAAAAGCCTTGGAAACCCCAATGACTTCCATCACCTTCCGCCCCGATTTCGGCCCCGCATCCAGCGCCATCGCCGCCGTGCCCTGCCGGGTGATCTGATCGGCCCGCTGCTTGCGCAAATCCTGCAAAGCCCGCACCCGCCCCTGATTGCGCTTGCGCCGGGCTGAGATCCCCTCAACCGCCCACCGCGCCTCCGCCTTGATCTTGCGGTTCAGCTTGTGCCGCTGGGTGTCTTCCTCTTCCCAGACCGCATCGCGCCAGACCTCGAAGTTCTCAAACCCCTTGTCCTGCCTGCGCACATCGCCCCGGTCCACCCACAGCGTCGCCCGCGTCAGCGCGCGCAAAAACGCCCGGTCATGGCTGATCAGCACAAAGGCCGACCGGGTCTGCCGCAGCTCTTCCTCCAGCCAGCCAATCGCTTGAATATCCAGGTGATTTGTCGGCTCATCCAGCAACATCAACCCCGGCGCTTCGGCCATCAGCCGCGCCAATGCGGCGCGCCTGCGCTCCCCCCCACTGGCGGTCGCCACCTTGCGATCAGGATCAAACTTCAACCCCGCGCCTGCGCGCTCCACCTTGTACATCTCACCGGGTTCCAGCGCATGGGCGGCAAAATCCCCCAGCGTCTCAAACCCGCTCAAATCCGGGTCCTGCTCCATATACCCAACAGAGACACCCTGTCCGGGGATCACATCCCCCCGGTCCGGCTCCACCAAACCAGCCATGACTTTCATCAACGTCGATTTCCCGGACCCGTTGCGCCCCACCAGCGCAATCCGGTCACCGGGCTGCACCACCAGAGACAGGCCGTCAAAGACCGGATCCCCCCCGAATGTCAGAGAGATATCAGTAAGCTGCAAGAGAGGTGTACGTGCCATCCCCCGCAGCTAGCCGCCCCACTGGCAAAAGACAACGCCCCGCCCCTTCCAAATGGTTCAAAAAACCCTGCCAGAGGCCTAAAATCTCTTTAAACCAACGCCCGCAACAACCGCTTGCGTGCCGCGGGAATCGCTCCGATCTCCAGCCCCGTGAACACATGCAGCGTGTTCATCTGGTGATCCACCACCGCATGATCGCTGACCCAGCCCCCCATCATCAGATAGGTGCGCAGCAAGGGCGGCATCCGCAGCATCGCCTTGCGCACATCCGGCTTGCGCCGCAGCTTGGCGGCATAGCGGAACACATCCGGTGCCTTGACCCTGGGCAGCCAGCGCTTGGGCGCCAGATGGCGCGCGCGCAGCATCGCAAAGGCGTCCAGGTAGTGTTCCGTCTCGATCCCTGCAAAGGACGAACACCCAAACAGCAGCTGCACATCATGGGCGTCAACGTATTCCGTCATCGCGGCCCAGGCCAGCCGCAGGATATCCGGGTCGCGCCGGTCAGGCGCCACGCAGAACCGTCCCAGTTCCATCATCAGCCCCTCATAGGCCTGCAAGGCGCTCAATTCATAAAACTGCGCGGCATAGCTGTCCGCCAGATCGGCCCCATGCAGGGCCAGCAAACGGTAGGTACAGACCAGCGCGCCATCTATGGTATCTTCGACGAGGATATGCGTGCAGCGCGCGTCGTGGGGGTCACTGTCGACGCCGGGCAGTTTGAATGCCGCCATCCGCAGTGCCTGTGCGGCGGCAAGATCCCCAGCGCCGTTTGCCGTGCGTGCCACATAACGGCCCTTGTGCAATCGGATCATGGTGCACTCCATCTCAAATGCCGCCGCGCATGTTTCATGCGGCGCAGGTTACCCTCTGATCCAAAAATGTAACACGCCAGTGACGCAGGCCCTGTCACCAGACCGATCAATCAGCCGCCGCCAAGTCCGGCAGGGCCCAGACGCCCGATGTTGCCAAGAAGCTGACGCAGGAACGTCCGGTTGCTGACCGGAGACGAGGTGACCCGCCGCGACAGCGGCACAACCTGCCCGCGTTCCAATCCGAACCGTTCCACATTCTGCACAACGCCACTGGCAGAGAAACTGATGGCCACCACTTCGCGGTCAATCTCCCGCGCGGCAAGGAATCCAAGCGCCCGCTTGCGGGAACGGACGTAGTAGTACCCGCCTTCCGTCAACACCCCGGAGGAGGCAGGCACGCCCACCTTCTCTGCCACACTGGCCCGTGTGTCCGCCCCGACCTCGATCAGGTCAAGTTCTTCTTGCGGCGGGATATATCCGTGATTGCTGAACTGCGGGGCACAGGCGCCCACTGCAATCATCAACGCCAAAACGGAAGCCCGTTTTGCAATCTGCCTGCTGCGGCTGCTCATGCGCATATGGTCTGGCCTCTTGCTCTTCAAACTTCCCGCTTCTATGTCGCATACACCATCGCGCCCCTGAGGTTCAAGAAACGAAAGCAGGTAGTTGCATGTCACGTACCCCACCCAGCACCACAGCCCTGCGTGTTGCCGATCTGTCGACCGCCACCGAGAACGGGTTCAGCTACCGGCCAGACGCCGATGCGCTGGCCGAGATTGCCCGGTCTCTGGGGCTGAACGCCCTGCGAAAACTGAGCTTTGAGGGCCAGATCAGGCCCATGGGCAAGACCGACTGGCAGCTCGATGCCCGGTTGGGGGCGACTGCGGTACAGGCCTGTGTGGTCACGCTGGAACCTGTGACCACCCGTGTGGATACCAATGTCACCCGCCGGTTCCTGTCGGATTACAGCGATCCCGACGATCCCGAAGTCGAAATGCCCGAGGACGATACGATTGAGGCCCTGGGTGCCTGGATTGATCCCTATGAGGTCATGCAGGAAGTGCTGGCGCTCGCCCTGCCTGACTATCCGCGCAAGGATGACGCGGCATTGGGACAGATGGTCTATACCCAACCGGGTCAGACGCCCATGACGGACGAGGATGCACGGCCCTTTGCGGGGCTTGCGGGCCTGCGGGATGCACTGGAAGACGACAAGGATTGAAGCCCGATAAAGGGCACAGACCTTCCACCGGCCTGTGCGCCCAAGACAGGGCTTGCATCCTTGCACTTTCACAGTATTTTGCGCGCCTCACCTCACTTAGGGTTGGACATCGCGCGGCCCCTCGCATAAAGCGGCGTAATACCCAATCGGGACCTGAATGAAACACGGCTGCGACCTCCCATCCGGGGACGTGCGGCCCCCAAACGACAAAGGCACCAGACATGGCTGTCCAGCAGAATAAAGTCTCCAAATCGCGCCGCAACAACCGCCGCGCCCACGATTCGCTTGTCGCCGCAAACCCGAACGAATGTTCCAACTGCGGTGAACTGAAGCGTCCGCACCACATCTGTGCATCCTGCGGTCACTATGACGATAACGAAGTTGTCGCCCTGACCGAGGAGATTGATCTGGAAGACGACGCGGCCTAAGCGGCCTGATCATCGTTTCAGCGCAACATCATAGAGGCATTCGCACCGATGACGGCACAGACCGATCACTCTGAAGCGAAAGCCACACGCACCCGCATATCTGTTGACGCGATGGGGGGTGACGAAGGCCCGGCAGCCGTTGTTGCCGGGTGTTCTTTGTCTGCGACCCTGAATGATGACATTTCCTTCATTCTTCATGGAGATGAGGCGCAGCTTGCGCCGCTGGTCGCACGCCGCAAGGAACTGACGGGCCGCTGCGAAGTCCGCCATGCCACCGATGTGGTGGAGATGGACGACAAACCCAGCCAGGTGGTGCGCACGGGCAAGGATACCTCCATGTGGTCCGCGATCGAATCCGTCCGCTCGGGTGAGGCATCGGTGGCCGTCTCCTGTGGCAACACCGGCGCGCTGATGGCCATGTCAATGATCCGCCTGCGCAAACTGCCCGGTGTGAACCGCCCGGCCATTGCGGTCCTCTATCCATCCGCGAATCCCCAGGGTTTCAACGTGATGCTCGACGTAGGCGCGGATATTCGCGCCGATGCCGATGATCTGTTGCGCTTTGCGCTGATGGGCACGTCCTATGCCCGCAACGGGCTGGACCTGCCGCGCCCCCGCGTGGGGCTGCTGAATGTCGGCACCGAGGAACACAAGGGCCGGTCAGAACTCAGGGAAGCCTATGATCTGATTCGCGATTGCCATGAGGATGCGGGTTTTGAATTCGTGGGTTTTGTCGAGGGTGGCGATATTTCTGGCGACAGTGTTGATGTGATTGTCACAGACGGGTTCACCGGCAACGTGGCAATCAAAACCGGCGAAGGCACGGCCAGCCTGATCGGCGACCGGCTGCGCGAGGCGTTTGAATATTCGCCGCTGTCCCGGCTCGCCTCTCTGCTGGCCTATACCTCCCTGATGCGGCTGCGGCGCAAGATCGATCCGCGCCGGGTCAACGGCGGGGTGTTCCTGGGCCTCAATGGCACGGTGGTCAAATCCCACGGCTCTGCCGATGCGACGGGTGTGTCCGCCGCGATCAAGCTGGCCGCCCAATTGGCGGAGAGCAAATTCAACGATAAACTGGCCGCACGTGTGGCAGCCACTCTGCCCGATGGAGAGGCCACTGGATGACCAAACGTGCTGTTGTAATTGGGTGCGGCCATTACCTCCCGGAACGTGTCGTGGAGAACGCCGAATTCGAGAAAACGCTCGACACCGATGACGCCTGGATCCGCTCCCGTTCCGGCATCGAACGCCGCCATTTCGCGGCGGAGGGAGAGACGACATCCAGCATGGCAACCGCCGCTGCACGTGCCGCCTTGGCAGATGCAGGCATCGAAGCAGATGACCTCGACGCGATTGTTCTGGCCACCTCAACAGCCGATCTGACCTTCCCGTCCGCCGCGACGATGGTTCAGGCAGAACTCAATATGAACAAGGGCTTCGCCTTCGATGTTCAAGCAGTTTGCGCCGGTTTCGTCTATGCGCTCAGCAACGCCAACGCGCTGATTATCTCCGGTCAGGCCCGCCGTGTTCTGGTCATTGGCGCAGAAACCTTCAGCCGCATCATGGATTGGACAGACCGTTCGACCTGCGTGCTGTTCGGCGATGGTGCAGGCGCGCTGATCCTTGAAGCGCAAGAGGGCGATGGCACGGCCCAGGACCGCGGGATCCTGTCGACCGATCTCAACTCTGACGGGCGCTACCGCGACCTGCTTTATGTCGACGGCGGGGTCAGCACCGGCACGTCCGGCTATCTGCGCATGCAGGGCAATCAGGTGTTCCGCCATGCGGTTGCCAAGCTGGCCGCAACAGCCACAACCGCGATGGAAGCCGCCAATGTCACCGCCAATGACGTCGACTGGATCGTGCCCCATCAGGCCAACATCCGCATCATTCAGGGCACCGCCAAGAAGCTCGACCTGCCGATGGACCGTGTCGTGGTGACCGTGCAGGACCACGGCAACACCTCTGCGGCCTCCATCCCGCTGGCGCTGTCGGTGGGCCGGACGCGGGGCCAGATCAAACCGGGTGACCTCATCGTGACCGAAGCCATTGGCGGCGGTTTGGCCTGGGGTGCTGTCGTTCTGCGCTGGTAGGCAAATCCGCACCGGAAAACAGCCGCTTATGCGCCGCTCTGCAAGTCATTGATATTGACTCTGAAAATCCGTGGCCCTTATGGTTGCTGAAAATAAACATGGGGGATGGAATGACCAACAAGACTTTGACGCGCATGGACCTGAGCGAAGCTGTTTTCCGCGAGGTGGGTCTGTCCCGAAACGAAAGCGCGCAACTGGTCGAATCTGTCCTCGATCATATGTCCGATGCCCTCGTCTCTGGCGAGCAGGTCAAGATTTCCTCGTTTGGCACCTTTTCGGTGCGCAACAAAACCGCCCGTGTGGGCCGAAACCCCAAGACCGGCGAAGAAGTGCCCATCAGCCCGCGCCGCGTGCTGACCTTCCGGCCTTCCCACCTGATGAAGGACCGGGTCGCCAGCGGAGACAAATCCTGAGCTGATGCCCAAGTCACCCGACGCCTTTCGCACGATTTCCGAAGTTGCCGACTGGCTTGACGTCCAGGCGCATGTGCTGCGGTTCTGGGAAAGCAAGTTTTCCCAGGTCAAACCGATCAAACGCGCAGGCGGGCGGCGGTATTACCGGCCTGCCGACATGCTGTTGCTGGGCGGCATCAAGAAGTTGCTGCATGAAGACGGGCTGACGATCAAAGGCGTCCAGAAAATCCTGCGCGAAGAGGGGATGGGGCATGTCTCGGACATGTCAGCACCGCTGGATGATCAATTGATCGAGATGGAGGAAGCCGCACAGGCCCCCGAAAAGACGATCATCGAGGAAGAGACGGCTGTGGTGCTCGACTTTGCTCCGGCTGAGGCTGAGACTGAGGCGGACAAGGCACCGGCGGAGGCCGACGCCCCTGAAGCAGTTCAGGCGGAAGCACCACCAGATGCGCCCCCCCCAGACGTCGCAGAACCAGAGGCGGAGGAAACAAGCGCCCTGCCTGACTTTGTCCAGCAACCGCTTGAACCAGAAACCGAGGCGGCCGAAACCGATAACCTGCCTGCTGCCGAAGACAGCCCGGAGCCTGTCGAGGTTGCGGAAGCAAAAGCAGATGAACCTGCTGAAGAAGAACAGGAAATCGTGGCTGAGGACACAGCTGCGCCCGAACCGCAGTCCGAACCTGAGCCAGAGCCGGAGCCCGAACCAGAGCCACAAGAGCCTGCGGCTGAGGCCCCCGCGCCCGCGCCCAAGCCGCGCATCATCGACATGCCACCTCTCACCCCCGAAGCGGAGATCGCCGCCGCGCCCTCAACCCTCACCGCGGCCTTCCGCCTGCCGGGGTTGAGTGCTGCACAGGCCCGCGATGTGGCCCCGCTTCTGCAGGAACTCACGGTGCTGCGCGACCGGATGCAAGGCGCGCGCCGGGGTGGCGCTGCAAAAGGCTGAAGGCGCATGTTCAGGGTCGCATTTCGCCCTTGCACACCGGGCAAGATCAGGTATGACACGGCGGATGTCGGGCTATGGCGCAGCCTGGTAGCGCGTCCGTCTGGGGGACGGAAGGTCGCAGGTTCGAGTCCTGCTAGCCCGACCAACCGACATCAAACCGCCCGCGTCCCGGCGACGCGGGCGTTTGCTTTTGCGCAAAGGGCCTTTGCATGAGCCAATCAGGCGTCATCCCGAACCAGCAGATCGAACACATGATCGCCGATGGTGCCATCACGGCGGATCCGGTTGTGATCCCCGAACAGATCCAGCCCGCCAGCCTTGATCTGCGGCTGGGCACGGTGGCCTACCGGGTGCGCGCGTCGTTTCTGGCGGGCCACGGCGCCCGCGTCGCCGACCGGCTGGCCGAATTCGAGATGCACCGCGTCGACCTCTCAGGCGGTGCCGTTCTGGAAAAAGGCTGCGTTTACGTGGTGCCGCTGATGGAAGGGCTGGCGCTGCCTGCCGGCATGTCCGCCGTGGCCAATGCCAAAAGCTCCACCGGGCGGCTGGATCTGCTGACCCGCACGATCACCGATGGTGGCACGGAATTCGACCGGATCGCGGATGGCTACACCGGCCCGCTCTATGCGGAGATTTGCCCGCGTTCCTTCTCCGTCCTTGTCCGCCCTGGCATGCGCCTCAACCAGATCCGGTTCGGGCAAGGCAACGCCAGACTTGATGACAGCGCACTTGCCGCGCTGCACGCCCGCACCCCGCTGGTGAACGGTGACGCGGTGATCGACGATGGCTTGGGTTTCTCCGTTGATCTGCGGCTGCCGGACACCACCCTCGTGGGCTACCGCGCCAAACCCCATACCGGCGTCATCGACCTTGATAACATTGGATATTATGCGCCCGCTGACTATTGGGAAGACGTCCACAGCAACAACGGCCAGATCATCCTCGACCCTGGTGCCTTCTACATCCTCGTCAGCCGCGAAGCTGTGACCATCCCGCCCGATCACGCAGCGGAAATGGCGCCCTATCTTGCCATGGTTGGTGAATTCCGCGTCCATTACGCAGGTTTCTTCGATCCGGGCTTCGGCCATGATGCAGCAGGTGGTGCAGGCTCACGCGGCGTGCTGGAAGTCCGCTGCCATGAGGCGCCGTTTGTGCTGGAACACGGGCAGGTCGTGGGCCGCCTCGTTTATGAGCGCATGGCTGAGCCCCCCACGCAACTCTATGGCGCTGACATCGCGTCAAACTATCAGGGTCAGGGCCTCAAGCTCAGCAAACACTTCAAAACGCCCTGAACCATCGTTCAAGGCGCTGCCCTCTCTAACCCTTCCAAATGGTTCAAAAAACCCGGGGGTGTGGGGGCTGGCCCCCACTCACCTAAGCTTCAACAATCGCCATCAGAACCGATTGATCCGCCCCATCGCCTTCATCGACTGTTTGGCCTGCCGCGCCTGCTGGCGGGCCTGCCTGCGCTGGCGCCGTTCCTGCGGCGTCAGTTCTTCCGGCGCTGGCTCGTCCGCCTGCGCGCCCCGCTTCTTGCCCATCTTCGACGCCTGATCAAAACCCGCGCTGACCCCACGGTTGATCAACTGGCGCATGACCTGACGGATAATCATATTGATGATCTGGTTCATCTCGTGCCTCGTTTTCTGCCTCACTGTACAATATAGGGCCCAATGCGGCGATTTTCAGGCGGTCTAATCCTCAAAGAGCTCGCTTTGACCAGTGGCCGCCTCTTCCTCATCTTCCCCATCGCCGACTGTGGGCAGCAAACTGGGCGGCGGACGGTTCTCCAGCAACCCGGCAGAGCGGAGCTCCTTGAGCCCCGGCAGATCGCGGGCGTTCTCAAGGCCGAAGTGATCAAGAAACCCTTCGGTCACCACAAAGGTCACCGGGCGGCCGGGCGTCATCTTGCGGCGGCCAAAGCGGATCCACTCCAGTTCCAGCAGCTGATCCACCGTGCCGCGCGACACGGATACGCCCCGGATCTCTTCAATCTCGGCGCGGGTGACGGGCTGGTGATAGGCAATGATCGCCAGCGTCTCGATCGCGGCGCGGCTCAGCTTGCGCACCTCAACCGTCTCTTTCTGCATCAGAAACCCAAGATCGGCCGCCGTGCGCATGGCATAGCCGTCACCGATCTTCTGCACCTGCACCCCGCGCCCCTCATAACGCTTGCGCAGATGCACCATCGCTTCGCCCGCGTCACATCCATGCGGCATGCGCGATTCCAACTCCCTCAGCGTGATCGGTTCGGAGGTCGCAAAGAGCACCGCTTCGATCATCCGCTCCTGTTCGGCCATGGGAGGGGCTTCAAACAGGCTTTCTTCTTGATCTTCATAGTCTTCCGACACGGGCCTTAATCCTTTTTACGCAACTGGATGGGGGCAAAGGTCTCCGATTGCCGGATCTCCAGATGCCCTTCCTTTACCAATTCAAGCGAGGCTGCAAAGGTCGATGCCGTGGCCGAGCGCCGCCGCACCGGGTCGGTTTCCCACCCTTCGGGCAAAAAGCTCATTAAATCGCCCCAATCGCCCGCAAATCCGATCAACCCGCGCATCCGGTCAAGCGCCTGTTCCATGGTGAAAACCGCGTCGCGGTCCATCACGAAGGGGCGGAATTCGTCGCGGGTGCGGATGCGCGCATAGCCCTGCATCAGGTCCAGCAGCGTTGCGGTATAGGTCACGCGGCGGGTGCGCTGCACCTCATGGGTCTGGCCGCGCGCAAAGAAATCGCGCCCCAGCTGGTCGCGCGCCATCAGCCGTGCCGCCACATCGCGCATCGCCTGCAATCGCTCCAGCTGGAACGCCAGATGGGCGGCCAGTTCTTCGCCCGACGGGCCTTCCTCTTCGGGATCGGGGGGCAGCAGCAGGCGGGATTTCAGGAACGCCAGCCACGCGGCCATCACCAGATAATCCGCCGCCAGTTCCAGCCGCAACGCCTTGGCGCGTTCCACGAAAGTCAGATATTGCCGCGCCAGTTGCAGCACCGAGATTTTGCGCAGGTCCACCTTCTGCGTCCGGCTCAGCGTCAGCAGCACATCCAACGGCCCTTCAAAGCCGTCCACATCCACGATCAGCGCTTCGGCGGCCATACGCTCGGCCACTGACATTGTGTCTTCTTCGAATGTGGTTTCAGCCATGTCCCGACCCGCTACAAAAGCGCGTCAAACTCGGCCTCCAGCGCCGGAATGTCAACGTCTTGCGGCGGCTTGCGGCACGCCAGTGCCCGCGCCGCGCGGATCTCAGCCGCCGGTGTCAACGCCCCCGCAGCCTCGGCCACGGCAATCCGGTCGGCCAGTGCCCCGTTGCAGTAGAGCGCAATGTCACAGCCCGCATCCAGAGCAGCCCGTGTGTTCCCGATCAGGTCATCGCCGAGGGCCTTCATGGAGATATCATCGGTCATCACAAGATTATCAAACCCGATCTCTTCGCGGATCACCTGCATCATCTTTGCAGAACAGGTTGCGGGTGCATCATCCAGCGCCTCATAGACGATATGGGCAGTCATCCCCATCGGCAGGTCGCGCAGGGCGTGAAACGGCGCGAAATCCACCGCGCTCAGATCCGCGTGCATCGCGCCCACACGGGGCAGGTCATAATGGCTGTCGACCACCGCGCGGCCATGGCCGGGGATGTGTTTGAGAACCGGCAGCACCCCGCCGTCCAGCATGCCTTGTGCAGCCGCACGGCCCACGGCTGCGACGCGCGCGGGATCGCTGGAATAGCACCGGTTGCGCAGGAAATCATGTGTCATATGGCCTGCGACATCCACCATGGGCGCGCAATTGCTGTCGATGCCGATCTGGTGCAACTCATCCGCGATGATGCGGTACATCACATAGATCGCGCGTTCGGCCTGATCGCCCGAACAGGCCACCAGATCCAGGGGCGGCATCCAGTCCCGCCAGTGCGGCGGGCGCAGGCGCTGCACGCGCCCCCCCTCCTGATCAATGGTGATGACCGCGTCGCGGCCCACCGCATCGCGCATCTCGGCACAGAGCGCGCGCACCTGATCAGGCGTGTCGATGTTGCGGGCAAACAGGATGAACCCCCAAGGGTCCGCCTCCCGAAAGAACGCCTTTTCATCCGCGCTGAGCGTCAGCCCCTCGGCGTCCAGAATAACCGCAGATGGGGCCATCAGCGGGTGACGACCGGAATGCAGTCGGCGTTTTCCGCCACCAGCGCAGAGCAGAAGCGGCGCGCCGCCCCCAGATCCTCAAATCCCATGGCCCGCAGGCGGTAGAACACCCGCCCGCCGCTGCTGGCGCGCTGCACCACGCGGTTCTTGTCGGCCATGTAGGGGCCAAACCGCCCCTGCAACTGGTCCCATTGCTCGCGCGCGACTTCAGCGCTGTCAAAGGCCCCCAATTGCGCCAGACGTGTGCCTGCGGGCAATGTGGCCGGGTCGATGTCCTGTGTTTCAGTCACCGCAGCGGTTGCAACGGCATTGATCACCTGCACGCGGTCCACGGGGCGCTTGCGCGGGCGCAACGACTGGCGCACGCCCGGCGCGTCAATCACGGCGGCAAGCTGCGCTTCGGCCTGCTGGACTTCTGCGGCCACCTCGGCGGTGACGCTGGCGATGATCTCTTCGGTCTGCGCACCCAGATCGGCCAAGGGCGCGACACCTGCGGTCAGCTGCGCCACGACGTCATCCACATTGCCGCTTTGCAAGGCAGCGGCCACATCCGTCAGCGCGGCGTCCGTTGCCTGGGGCAAGGCAGGCTGCGGTGCGGGGGCTGCGGCTTCAATCGGCGCGGTCCGGTCCTCTGCGGTCAGATCCACCGGCTGCGGGGCAAGGCGCAGCTCATCGGCAGGGCGCGCGGCGGTGCCTTCGGCAGCAACCGCATTGACGGACAATCCCTGATGCTGCGCATATTCTCCGCCCGGATCGTCGGGCAGCACCCGCATATCGCCTGTTGCGGCTTTGACCACCGGGATCCCGCTGACGTCGCGCACCAAGAGTTTGTACCCCCAAACCCCGATGCCCACGACCAAAGCCAGCGACACCAAAGCGCCTGCGACATTCGTCAAGGTGCCAAGCGGATTGGGTTTGTCCTGCTGGACGCGGTACTCGGGTGCATAGCCGCCGTCATCCTCCGCCATGGAGGAGAAAGTGAAGTCTGCCATCTGTGCCTCGCTGCCCACAGCGTACATGCGCTGCGGATCTTGTGGTAAATGCCTGTAACGGCGCGCTGGTGCGATTGTTACCGCATCTCCTGCGCCGGAGTGACACCCAAGATACCAAGACCCGCTGCAATTACAATCGCCGTGGCCCGCGCGAGCGCGATTTTCGCGGCAGATGTGGCAGGATCGTCCTCTTGCAGGAAGCGCAACTGCGGTTCTTCATTGCCCCGGTTCCACAATCCGTGGAAATCCCCAGCAAGTTCATAGAGATAGAAGGCAACCCGGTGCGGCTCATTGGTGCGTGCAGCGGTCTCCACCAACCGTGGCCATTCGGCCAGTTTCCTGAGCAATCCCAGCTCTGCGTCATGGTCCAGAAGGCTCAGATCGGCGGCTTTCAGCGTGGCTTCATCGGCAGGGATCCCGGCATCGGCTGCCTTGCGCAGCACCGACGCCACCCGCGCATGGGCATATTGCACGTAGAACACCGGGTTCTCGCGGCTCTGCTCCATCACCTTGTCAAAGTCGAAATCCAGCATCGCGTCGTTCTTGCGCGTCAGCATCACGAACCGTGTCACATCCGGCCCCACCTGATCGACCACATCGCGTAGGGTCACAAAGGTCCCTGCCCGTTTCGACATCTTGAACGGCTCGCCGTTCTTGTAGAGCTTGACCAGCTGCGCCAGCTTGATGTCCAGCGGCACTTTGCCATCGGACAGCGCGCTGACAGCGGCTTTCATCCGTTTGACATAGCCACCATGATCCGCGCCAAAGACGTCGATCAGGGCATCAAACCCGCGCTGCACCTTGTCATAGTGGTACGCAATATCCGGCGCGAAATAGGTCCAGCCGCCGTCTGATTTCATCACCGGCCGGTCCACGTCATCGCCATGCGCGGTGGAGCGGAACAGCGTCTGCTCGCGCGGCTCCCAATCCTCGGGCTTTTTGCCTTTGGGTGGCTCCAGCACGCCTTCATAGATCAGGCCTTTGCCTTTGAGGTCTTCCAGCGCCGCTTCAATCCGGCCCGTGCCATAGAGCGACTTCTCGGAGTAGAAGACATCCATCTCCACCCCCAGCGCTTCAAGATCGCTGCGGATGAGGTTCATCATCTCCTCGGTGGCAAATTCCCGGATCTCCTCCAGCCAGAACTGCTCGCCCTTGTCGACAAAGGCATCGCCGACCTTGTCCTTCAGCTTTTGCCCCACCGGGATCAGGTAATCGCCGGGGTATGTGCCGTCCTCAAACGCCACGTCCTGCCCATGCGCTTCCAGATACCGCAGGTAGACGGAGCGGGCGAGGACATCGACCTGCGCGCCACCATCGTTGATGTAGTATTCACGGGTGACGTCATAGCCCGCGAAATCCAGCAGACTGGCCAAAGCATCGCCGAATACAGCGCCCCGCGTGTGGCCCACATGCAGTGGTCCCGTGGGGTTGGCAGAGACGTATTCAACGTTGACTTTCAACCCCTTACCCAGCGCACTGCGGCCAAAATCCGTGCCTTCGGCAAGCACGGCCCCGGCCACTTGCTGCCAGACCCCCGGTGCCAACCGCAGGTTCAAGAACCCCGGCCCCGCCACTTCGGCAGAGGTGATCCGCGCGTCCTCCGCCAGCTTACCCGCCAGCGTCTCCGCAATATCGCGTGGTTTCATGCCCGCAGGTTTGGCCAGCACCATCGCCGCATTGGTCGCCATATCCCCGTGTGCCGCATCGCGCGGCGGCTCTGCCGTGATCGGATCAAAGTTCAGCCCGTCAGGCAACGCCCCCTCGCGCACCATACCCTCAAGGGTGGTCACGATCAGGCTGCGGATTTCGGCAAATAGGTTCATGGGTCTCTTCCTTGGCTTCCCGCCCATGTATCACCTGAGCAAGGGCAGTCAATTGCGCGTGCCCGCTACTGCGCGCTCCAGCGGGAAATGGCACTGCCGCCGCCGCCCAGAAGCCGCGCATGTTCGCCAAGCGCATAGCGGTCCGTCATGCCGGCGATGTAGTCGGCCACCATGCGGGCAATCTTGGTCTGATCCTGCCCGGCCTCTTCGATCTGGCGCGCCCAATGTTTGGGCAACAGGTTGGGATTGTTCAGGAACAGCGGAAACAACTCGCGCACCACCACTGACACCTCCGCCCGCATCTCCATCACCGAAGGGGCGCGGTACATGTGCTGGAACAGGAAATCACGAATGGCCCGGATGTCCGCCCACATCTGCTCAGAGAACCGGATCACCGGCCGCCCCAGATGGCGAATGTCCGCAGCAGACCCAGCACCCGAGGCCGCCAGCAGCCCCGCTGAGGTCTCAATCACATCCGACACCATCATGCCAAACACCCGCCGCAACGCTTCATGGCGGCGGCGGTAGCGGTCTGTATCGGGGTAGAGCCTGTCCACCTCCGCGTAGGCAGGCCCAACAAGGGGCAAAGCCGCAATCTCTTCTTCGCTGAACAGCTTCGCGCGCAGCCCGTCATGCAGATCGTGGTTGTTATAGGCAATGTCATCCGACAAGGCCGCCACCTGCGCCTCTGCACTGGCATGGGTGTGCAGTTCGAGATCGTGCAGGGCGTTGTAATCTGCCAAGGCGTGGGGCAGCGTGCCGGTCACCGGCCCGTTATGCTTGGCAATCCCTTCCAACGTGTCCCAGGTCAGGTTCAGCCCATCAAACTCCGCGTAATGCCGCTCCAGCGCGGTCACGATCTTGATCGCCTGCGCATTGTGATCAAACCCACCGTAGGGTTCCATCAGCACATGCAGCACGTCCTCTCCGGTATGCCCGAACGGCGGATGGCCCAGATCATGGGCCAGTGCCACAGCCTCCGTCAGTTCCGCATTCAGCCCCAAAGCACCCGAGATGGTCCGCGCCACCTGTGCCACTTCAATCGAATGGGTCAGCCGCGTGCGGAAATAGTCGCCCTCATGCTCCACAAAGACCTGGGTCTTGTGTTTGAGACGCCGAAAGGCGCTGGCGTGAATGATCCTGTCGCGGTCCCGCTGAAAGCAGGAGCGAAAGGTGCTTTCGTCCTCCGGCACGCGCCGTCCCCGCGCGAGATCCGGATCAGAAGCAAAAGGGGCGCGCATGGGCACGGGTCCTTGTAGCCTGTCCTGCCATTGCTATATTACAGCCATAGCCCGATGGAAACCAACGGTATGAGGCCCAAGCCCATGAACCTGCCCCCCAAAGTCACCTCCCGCGCGTTTGAGCGTCTGGCAGAGATTGGCGCGCAAGCCGATGGCAAAGCCCTGCGCGTGGCGGTCGAAGGCGGCGGGTGTTCCGGGTTTCAGTATGAGATCGCTTTGGATGAACCCAAAGAGGATGATCTGGTGCTTGAGGGCGGCGGCGAAAAAGTGGTCGTGGACAGCATCTCCCTGCCATTCCTGACCAATGCCGTGATTGATTTCAGCGAAGAACTGATCGGCGCGCGGTTTGTCATCGACAATCCCAACGCCACTTCCGCCTGCGGGTGTGGTACGTCTTTTTCCATGTAAAACAGCCCTCTGCGGGGCGACCTTCACACCCGCGCGAACCTTTCGAAGAAGGCGGCAAAGGCGGGGGTTGACCGCTCTGCCCGCTCCAGTACGGCGCGGCGCGTGTCGCACAGACGGTTCAGGATATCGGCGCGCACAGCGCCCCAGTCGCCGCGTTTGCGGGGCCGCTGATCGGTTTCTCCCAACCAGGCAGACATGGGCCGCAGCGCCCCCAATCGAGGGCCATCCGCGTCAATCCGCAAGGGGCCTGTCGGCACCGGGGCGGTGAACCCTTCCTGCCCTTCCGTCTGAAGCGCCCAGCCCGTGACCAGATAGGCGTGAAAGCCGTCATTCAGCGGCGCGCCCGGCTGGCTGTGCAGATACATGCCGCGGTGCGCCGCGGCGATCGCCTCGGTCCAGACCGGGCTGGGCGTCAGCCCGGCATAGCGCAGCGCCGTGCACACCTCCGCCAGCAGATCCATGTCCTGATCCAGAAAAGCCAGCACACCGGCATATTCGAGGCTGGTCAGCGTGCCGCCATCCAGTCCGGGATCCTGCCGGCCATAGTCGGAAAGATAAAAAACGATGTGGGTCAGCTCATAAGCCGCTTTCTTGTTGGGCAGCGCGAAGGTACCGGACCGGTTGGTGAAATGCCGCAGCCTGTCGCCCAACGCCCCGTCGCGCACGTCCCGCCCCACGCCGCGCCGCGTCAGCAGCCTGCGTGCCTCGGCCCGTTGCAGATCGGAAAGCTCCGCATCCGCAAGCCCTGCGTCATCCGCCCAGCCGCACAGGTCCGCGCCCAACGGTCCGCCCAGTCCCAGATCCTCCAGATCAAGGCAGATCGACAGCCAGAACCGGTAGTATTGCGGGTAGAGCTTCATCTGCTCGGGAATGCTGTTGTAGGTCTCCTCATAGGCGGCCAGTGCAGTGTCCGGCAGGGACAATCCGCAGGCGGCCATCATGCCCAACAGCTCCGCGTTTTCCTTCAGCCACAAAACATTGCTTTGCGCGTGGCGCCCCTGGCGCACGGCTTCCGCAAGACCCGCAAGGGGCAGCGTTTGGGCGGCGCGGGGCCGGGACGGAAACGACAGGATATTTGACACGGGCGTGGCCTTTCTCTTGCAGATGGGGTTCGCCGCGCACAGGCGACGAACCCTTTGTTTCAAAGGCGTTATGCGCTTGTGGTGTAGAGCCCCACATTGCCGCCTGCGCCCATGTCATCCTCCACGCTGACAGCGCTTGTGGTGAACAACGCCGTGCCCCTTCCCGATGCCATATCTGTGCTCTGCGCGATGGAGCCGGAGGAGAACATCTCAACGCCCATGCCGCTGTCGATGCCCATGGGCGTGTCGGTCTGTGCCTGTGTTACGGAAGTCTGGATCTTTGCAAGTGCTGTCATGTTATGTCCCTTCATGATCAATCTAAGGTTGCTGTGACTACAGGTTTGCCCGCTTAAGCTGCGCTGCCAAGACTAAATTTCGGCCGCCGCAACAGCCGTTCAAGCTGTGCACAGAGCCGGGTATTTTCAACCCTAAGTAAACAAATGCCCTTCAAGGTTCTCCACAGGATAGAAAAAATCTTATCCACAGCCCGGATTCTCCCAGATTGCAGAGTGATCAAGGTTAATACCGCTTAGGTTGAGTGGTCCGAAATAGAATCACCTTAAGAGAATCACATGTGTTTGCGCCCATCCCCTTGTCCCGATCCGCGCTTTGCGCGATACGAAAGACCAGACCAAAGGGGGGCCCTCATGAAGATCGCCACGTTCAACATCAACGGCATCAAAGCCCGCGCAGAGGCCCTGCCCGCCTGGCTTGATGAGGCCTCTCCCGATGTCGTGCTGCTCCAGGAAATCAAATCCATCGATGAGAATTTCCCCCGCGCATTGTTTGAGGATCGCGGATACAACGTGGAAACCCACGGGCAAAAGTCGTTCAACGGTGTCGCGATCCTGTCAAAACACCCATTTGAAGACGTCACCCGCGGCCTGCCCGGCGATGATACGGACGAACAGGCGCGCTATATCGAGGCGACCGTGATGGGCGCGCGGGAGGCCCTGCGCGTCTGCGGGCTCTATCTGCCCAACGGCAATCCTGCACCGGGGCCGAAGTACGACTACAAACTGGCCTGGATGGAGCGTCTGCACGCCCGTGCGCAAACGCTGCTGGCAGAAGAAACCCCGTTTCTGATGGCCGGCGACTACAACATCATCCCCCAGGCCGAAGACGCCGCCAAGCCTGACGCATGGCGCGAAGACGCGCTCTTTCGCCTCGACTCCCGCACCGCCTGGCGCAAATTGCTGAACCTCGGCCTCACGGAAGCCTTCCGTGCCCGCACGCAAGGGCCGGGCCACTACAGCTTCTGGGACTATCAGGCCGGTGCGTGGAACCGCAACAACGGCATCCGCATCGACCATTTCCTGCTCAGCCCCGTCTGCGCCGACTGGCTGCGCGACTGCCAGATCGACCGCGACGTGCGCGGCCGGGACAAACCGTCCGACCACGTGCCGGTCTGGGTTGATCTGGATTTCTGACATCTCTGGGCTGGAGCCGCCTTTGCTTGAGCACCGGCAGGACGGAAGGACGACCGGTTGCCAAGAAAAATCGTCGAGGGACCCGCTTGCGGGATACGACTATTTTACTTGGAAAGCGGTTGGCGTTCTGTCATGGCAGGGATCAATCAAAGGCGGCTCCTGCCCCTCTGGGATGGTGAGCCTGAAGCGCCAAAACAAATAATGTAATGCGGCGCAGCCGCGCCTTCAGATCACTGTCCGAGCGCCGCCGCGCGCGCCGCGATCAGTGCATGAGCCTCGGCATGGATCTCCTCAACAATCTCTCCGGCCGGTTTGACCCCGCGCACCTGCGCCACCCCCTGTCCTGCCCACATCGACATGGCCGCGACATCGCCCCCCGTTTCGGGCAAGGGGGTGTAGCTCTGATAGCGTTTCACCGGATCCCCACCCGGACGGGTGCCAATCACCTCGCCCTCCCCCGGGCGATCCCCGGGCGCGGCCGCACCCGCCGCGCGCCATGTGGTGGAGGTGGCATTGGCCAGGGCCCGGTGCGGCGCATCAGGCCAGGAGCCATCATAGAGATCGGCATACCATTCCGTCTGATCTTCTGACGCGGCCAGCACGTGGTCACGGTAGGTCGGATGAATTGTGGCTTCCGTGCTGGCCAGAAACCGCGTCCCGATCCAGACACCAGAGGCGCCCAGCATCAGCGCGGCAGCCATGCCGCGGCCGTCGGCAATCCCGCCTGCCGCCACCACGGGCACATCCACCGCATCCGCCACCGCGGGAACCAGCGCGAGGGTCGATACCTGTCCCCAGACATGCCCACCCGCTTCCCAGCCCTGCGCCACGATGACATCCGCCCCGGCGTCGGCCGCCTGCCGGGCCTCATGTGCCGATCCCACGCTGGCAAGAACCACCAGACCGCCAGCCTTGGCCTGTTCGATCGCCGCCGGTTCCATGCCCCAGAACAGCGACACCCCATGAACGCGCGCCTCGATACAGGCCTCTAGCGCCTCCGCATACTCAAACCCGAGGTTGATGTTCACCGCAAAAGGCCGGTCGGTCAGCGCCCGCATAGCCGCGATCCCGTCCACTACCTGCGTTTTCGGCCTGCCCCAGAGCGGGATCACACCATACCCGCCTGCATTGCAGACCCCGGCCACCAGATCAGGCCCCGCGGCACCTGCCATCGGGGCCGACAATATGGGCTTTTCAATCTGTAACAGGATGGTCAGATCGTTTTGCATGGCACCATTCCCCCTTGCGCGAAACCTGCGTGTATTCCGCTATCCGGTCAATCGGCATTTCCCGGGCGACAGGATTACGCGCCGGCAGGGCGGATGACGAACCGATGCAAAGGCAAGGCGCCTTACTCTGCCTGAAGCTCCGCATCCCAATACAGAAAATCCATCCAGCTTTCGTGCAGATGGTTCGGCGGAAACTTCCGCCCCATGTTGCGCAGTTCTTCCGCGCCGGGCTGGCGGGGCGGCTTGCGCAAGGACAGTCCGGTCTGGTGCAGGGACTTCGCCGCCTTGCGCAGATTGCACGGGCTGCATGCCGCCACAACATTCTGCCATGACGTCACCCCACCCGCAGAGCGCGGCACCACATGGTCAAACGTCAAATCCCCCCGCGCGCCACAATACTGGCAGCGGAATTCATCCCTCAGAAACAAATTAAAGCGCGTGAAGGCCACGCGCTTTTGAGGTTTCACATAGTCTTTCAGAACAACAACAGAAGGTATCCTGATCTCGGTGGAGGGGCTTCGGACCACATCGTCATACTCCGCGACGATGTCCACCCGCTCCAGCCACTTGGCCTTGACGGCTTCCTGCCAGGGCCACAGCGACAGCGGGTAGTAGCTGAGCGGCCTGTAATCGGCGTTCAGGACCAGCGCCGGGCGGTGCTTCAGCACAGCGCTGGTGCGGGTAAATTCGGTTCTGAAATCGGCTTCCATCGCTGGTGTCGTCCCTTGCCCGTTCAGCTCGACTATATCTCGTGGCTTTTTGCTGGCAAGCCCCAGTTCAGACACAAGATGTCGCGGGCAGTGATGACGGGTTTTTGCGACGGTTTGATGACAGCGAAATGGCGCTCCGCCTACAAACTCAACTTGTCGCGCATGAACGCCAGCGCGACGCTCAACCCATCTGGTGCAATGCCGTGGCCGGTGCCTTTCATGATATGGGCAAACACATCCTGCCAGCCTGCCTCCTGCAAGGCTTCCGCCGCCTGTGGCAAGGACTGCGGCGGCACAACATCATCCGCATCCCCATGCACCAGCAAAACCGGGGGCCGCACGACAACTTCATCTTTCAACGTCTCGGGCGACAGCAACCGGCCAGAGAACGCCACGATGCCCGCCACCGCGTCCTCGCGGCGCGGGGCCACATGCAGCGCCATCATCGTGCCTTGAGAAAAGCCAAACAGCACAACCTGTTCCGGCAGCACATCCTCATCCACCATCAACGCATCCAGAAAGGCGTTCAGATCATCGATGGCCTGCATCATCCCGCGTTCGGATTCCTCCTCGGAGGAGCCGTCAATCCACGGGATCGGGAACCACTGATAGCCATTGGGCATGCCCGCCACGGTTTCAGGTGCATCGGGCGCCACAAACATCGTATCCGGCAGGTGTTCCCCCAACGGATCGGCAAGCCCCAGCAAATCCGCCCCATTCGCCCCGTATCCATGTAGAAAAACCACAATCGACCGTGTATCGCCTGAGACCGGCGCGCGCCGCTCTGCCTGTAAAACCCGTGTCATAACACCCCTTCCCTGTTCTTGATCACCCGGTAGTAGGCAAAGAGCGCGCGGGCTGCAACAGATCGCCAGGGCGACCAGTCCTGTGCCATGCGCGCAAGCGTTTTCGCATCCGGGCGTGCGTCGAGATCAAACAGCACCTTTGCGGCTTCCTGCAAGGCCAGATCACCGGGCGCAAACATATCCGCGCGGCCCATGGCGAACATGCCGTAAATCTGGGCGGTCCACGGCCCGATGCCCTTGATGGCCGTCAGCGTCACGGCCAGATCATCGTCGCTGAGCCCTGTCATCGCCTCATACGCCAGCGCGGCGTCGGCCACCGCGCGGACATAGCGCACCTTGGGCCGGCTCAGGCCCGCGCCTTGCAGATCCGCATCACTGGCCAGGCGCACCGCGTCCTGCTGCATCAACCCCGCGGCCTCCATCCGCGCGCGGATCGCCGCGGCGGAGGCAAGGCTGACCTGCTGGCTGATGATGATGTCGATCAACGTGGCGAAGCCGGGCGGCTTCAGACGCAGGGGCAGCGGGTTCACCACGTCCAGCACGGTCTGGAAACGCGGTTCTGCCTGCACCAGCCACGCCGCGCCCTCAGCCACGTCAGCCGGTCCTGTCACAAGACCCGTCCTCACAGCGCCTCCACCCAGTCGAGCACAGCCTGCACCCCCTGCACCGCCGCCGCCCCATCCGGGCGTGCGGGGCGGTCGATCAGAATGACCGGCAGATCAAGCGCCTTGGCCGCTTCCAGCTTTGGCCTGCTCGGCAGCCCGCCAAGGTTGCGGCAGATCAGCATGTCCACATGCAGTGCCTTGAACAACGCGGTTTCGGACGCCGGGGTGAACGGCGCCTCGCCAAAGATCAGATCGACAAAATCGAAAGGCGGCGGGCGGTCATGGGGCACGGTCTGGCGCAGCAACAGCCGGTCGCCCGGAAACCGCGCGCAGGCAGGCAGGCTGGTCCATCCGGTGGCGGCAAAAACCCGCGCGCCCGCCGGGATCATCGGCATCGCCGTGCGCAGATCACGGGCGCTGCGCCATTTGGGATGCTCTGACACCTCCCACGCTGGCCGGGTCAGCGTGACAAAGGGCACATCTGCGATCCCTGCGGCGGCAAAGCCCACTTCGGTCATCGTGCCGTCAAAGCCGTGGCTGGCGTCAATCACCGCATCCACATCCTGCATCTGCTCGGCCAGACTGGCGGGATCGTCGAAAGGGTGCATGCGGCAGGGGATGGGCATCGGGTCAGGCCCCCGCGGCGGGTCGGACACCAGCGCGCGCCGGCGCAGGGCCCCTGGCCCCCGGGCCCCCGC
>Ga0160419_100461_pt1 | contig 25849 bp, 16 predicted proteins | sample CelAP2metagpilot_2_FD_108196 | JGI IMG/M metagenome (GOLD analysis project Ga0160419, IMG submission 108196) | Phycosphere-associated microbial communities from Cellana algal ponds in Kailua-Kona, Hawaii, USA - Cellana AP2-4-25 metagenome pilot ... | reverse complement strand
TTTAAACAGCAATTTAAAATAGATAAAGCTAATTTTACGACTAGAAACTTCCCTGAAACTGTTGCACAATTAAGACAAAAACTTAAAGTAAAAGATGGCGGAACTGACTATTTGTTTTTTACAACAGATGAAGACAACAACAAAATTGTGATACACTGCACAAAAGCTTAAATTTTAAAAATCGCATCTTCTGTAAACACAATATTAGTGCATTTTTTATCCGTTTTATTAGTGTTTAAGCCTGTAAACTTGCTAAAAGCTGGCAATACGATATGATTATCAAACACTTGATAACATGGTAATTTTATAAACTGTTTGCCTTTTCCCTTCAACACATATCCTGGATGAATATGTCCTGAAATATAAAATTCATCCTCTTCACATGCATTTAAGTCATGAACAAAAGTTATCGGACCTAATTTTAAGCTTGGTTTAAAAATGTCGATATTTAAGTCTTCGTATAATGTCTCTGTAAGTCTGTCGTGATTACCAATAATTAACTGCAATTTCAAGTTATCAAATTGCAACAACCAATCTTTAAAATAGTCTATATCTTTATTAATTTCTGCATGAAATAAATCACCAACTATGATTAGTTTTTCAGCTTTAAAATGTTCTATTAAAGCCTTTAAACGCTGTAAATCTTCAATTAAAACAGATTGACTAATTGGTATACCATTTTTTCTAAATGTAGCCGATTTACCAATATGCAAGTCGCTTAAAACTAATGCGTTTTGTGTTTCCCAAAATAGCGCACGTTGGTTGGTAAGCACAAGGTTTTGATTGGCAAATTTTAAATTAATCGTCGCTAATTGTTTCATGCTTCAAATTTAAGCATCTGTTTTTTAATGCGCTCGATACGTTTTTGCAAATCTTCGTTTGTCATTGTACCTCTTAAACCATCTACTTTTAAGGGAAAACTCAATGGTGTAAACGATTTTGAATGTTTAATAATAATCTCACTGTTTTTAATTCTATTAAAAGCTTCACGTAGTCTCACTTCTTCTAATTCTTGATTAAAAACTTCGGTATAAGCTTGTCTGATTAATAAGTTTGAAGGCTCATTTTCTTCTAAAACTCTAAATATCAAACCAGAAGACGATTGTAAACTCTTATTGGTTTTGCGTTGTCCTGGTTGCGATTGTACAACCAAACCAGCAATAACAGCAATATCTCTAAATTTTCGACTTGCCATTTCACTAGCATTTATACTCGCCACAACATCTTCCATTAAATTCTCAACAGATAATATTTGATGAATTTTAGCCTCATCTAAAGGTAATTCCTGATCGCTTAATAATTCAAAACCATAGTCATTACAAGCAATACTAAAGGTTAAGGGTTTAAATTTACTAATGCGATATGCCATTAATGCAGCGAAAATTTCATTAACCAATCTGCCTTCAAACGGATACATAAACAGGTGAAATCCGTCTTTTGTAGTGATTAATTCGACCAAAAACTGATTGGCTTTAGGTATTTGAGAAGCTTTATTTTGGCGTTGCAATAACGGTCTTAAAAACTTTAGTTCCTTTTCAGATGTTTTGGCATGTAAGGCATCACTTAACTTCAACCTTAAAAAGTGCGTTAAATACGAGGTTAATGGTAACGAGCCACCTTTCCAACTTGGTGTAATGGCTTTTTTAGATTTACTTAAAGTTACCAAAGCCGTCATATCTTTAATTTGCTTTAATTGCAACACGCGACCAGCCAAAACAAATGCGTCGCCTTTTTTTAGTTTTGAGATAAAAAACTCTTCAATCATACCAATATAACCGCCTGAAAAGAATTTTACCATTAACATAGCGTCACTAACAATTGTACCAATATTCATGCGATGTAGCATTGCGATTCGTCTACTTTTTACCTTAAATAAACCATCTGTATCTAAAACGACTTTATGAAATTCTTCATAAGACGATAAGGTGTTACCGCCTTTTGTTATAAAGTGAATTGCCCAATTAAAATCGTCTTCGGTTAAATACGAAAAAGCATGTGTTTGTTGTAAAAGTTGGAAAACTTCGTCCTTTTTAAATCCTTCGCCAACAGCTAAAGTGATTAAAAATTGTACCAAAACATCGTAAGCCAAAACAATTGGTGATCGTGTTTCGATTTGTTGTTGTTTTACAGCTTCTTTGACAGCAGCAACTTCAATTAATTGTAAAGAATGCGTTGGAACAAAATATATTTTTGAAGTCTCGAAAGGCGAATGACCGCTACGACCAGCCCGTTGCAAAAAACGAGCAATTCCTTTAACTGAGCCTATTTGAATGACACAATCTACAGGCTTAAAATCGACACCAAGATCTAAAGAACTTGTACAAATTACCGCTTTTAAAATACCTGATGCAATTGAGTCTTCAATAAAATTACGTTGTTTTTTATCTATAGATCCATGATGAATAGCAATCAATCCAGCCAAATCTGGTGCTTCTTCAAGAATGATTTGATACCATAATTCACTTTGATTTCTTGTATTGGTAAATATTAACGTCGTAGTATTTTCATAAATTATCGGTATGATTTTAGAACTCATTGTTCGACCTAAATGTCCTGCCCAAGGAAGTGTTTCTACTTGGTCTGGTAAGACTGAAATGATGTCGATTTTCTTCTTTAATTTCGCTTTAATTTGAATGGTTTTTAAATCTTTATAAGGCATTAAAACCTGCTGAGCTTCGTCTAAATCACCAATGGTTGCAGTGATTCCCCAAACTTGAAGTTTTGGAGATAAATGTTTCAATCTTGCTATGGTTAATTCGGTTAAAACACCACGTTTATTACCTAATAACTCGTGCCACTCGTCTACCGCAATGCAATTAAGATGTTTAAACCAACGTGAATTTTTCTTTTGTGAAAACATTAAATGCAACGTCTCTGGCGTCGTGATTAACACGTCAGGCATCAAGCGTTCTTGCTTACGTTTGATATTGGTTGGCGTATCACCATTTCTAACTTCAATTTGCCAATCTAATCCAATATCTTCAACCGTATTTGACATTGCTTTGGCCAAATCTTTAGCTAAGGATCTAAGCGGACTAACCCAAATTAATTTTAGTCCTTTTTTATACGCTTCTGGATGATTTAAATAATCGATAACAACCGCTAAAAACACCGAAAACGTTTTACCAAAACCTGTTGGAGCTACGACTAAACCAGAATGTTTAGTGTAATATTTAAACCAAGTTTTATACTGAAAATCAAATGGTTGCCAATCGTTTTGATACATCCAATTTTCAATAATTTTATAACCAGTAGAATTTTTAAACTTAGACATCTAACGGGTTTGTAATGAGTTGTTTAACAGTTTCTATAGTATCAATTTCTGAAACTGGTTTGTCTTTTCGCCAGCGTTTTATTCTTGGAAAACGCAGTGCTACTCCACTTTTGTGACGTTTACTAAAAGCTATACCTTCAAAAGCAATCTCAAAAACTAATTCTGGTTTTACAGTTCTTACAGGACCAAATTTTTCGATAGCATTTTTATTAACCCATCTAGATATTTCGGTAATTTCATCGTTTGTCAGGCCAGAATAGGCTTTAGCAACGGTAACTAAACCGTCGTCTGTTTTTACCGCAAACGTATAATCTGTGTATTTACTACTTCGTCTACCGCTACCCTTTTGCGCATAAATCATCACAGCATCAATGGTTAAAGGGTCTACTTTCCATTTCCACCAATCGCCTTTTTTACGACCAACATGATATTCAGATTGTTTTTGTTTCAACATTAATCCTTCGCTATTATGCAATCTGGCTTCATTTCTTATCGCATCTAATGCTTCCCATTTATCAAATTGAATGACTTCTGAAAGTTTAAAATTTGGTTTTGATAATTGATTATCATTAAAGAGTTTTTCAAGTGTATTTCGTCTAAACTGAAGGCTTTTCGCTCTTAAATCTTCATCATTAATTTCTAAAATATCATATGCAAAAAAGCCAATTGGTACGTCTTGTAATAGTTTTTTTGAAATGGTTTTTCTATTTAATCGCTTCTGTAAATCGTTAAATAATAACACAGATTGATCTTTAACAGCAAGAATTTCGCCATCTAAAACAAAATCTTCTTTTATGGTTGAAACAATTTCAACTAGCTCCGGAAATTGTTTTGTGACCAACTCTTCGCCTCTTGACCAAATGTAAATTTCGTTATTTCGTTTTACAATTTGACCTCTAATTCCATCCCATTTATATTCGACTTGCCAGTCGGAAACTGAGCCTAATTCGTCAAGATTTTTCTCTAAACTATACGCTAAACAAAACGGATAAGGTTTTGAATTATCATAATTGATGTGTGAACCATTTATTAAGTCTTCAAACGAAATAGAATTGATGTCCCATTGCCCAATAATACTATGCATCAATTGATTGGCATCGATATTGGTCAGTTTTGAAAGTGCATTTACTAAAGTTTTTTTAGAAACGCCAATTCTAAAACTTCCACCAATTAACTTATTAAAAATAAAGCGTTGTTGCGTATCTAAATGTCGCCAAGCATTCAACACATAAGCTTTTTTTTCATCATCAGATTTAGTTGAAAGTTGCTTAAGCTCGTCCATGTAAATATGTAACGGTTTATCAATTGTATTAGAAGGTTCTGGCAATAATAAAGACAAGGTTTCTCCTAAATCACCAACAGTGCTGTAAGATTCTAAAAACAGCCATTCTGGTAGACCTGTTTCTTCAATACACCATTGTTTTAATAAAGACGTTTTTACAGGTCTTTTAGGTCTTTTCCCTGTAAATAAAGCAATTAGCCAGAGTTTATCTTTATCTAAAGCAGTTTCAAAAAAATTGACTAATGCGTCTAATTTGGCATTAGTTTTATTAGTGATTTCTAATGAATTTATGAGTTGCGAAAACTGTTTCATTAGCTAGTAGTTGTTAATTTTTGGTCTTTGGCATCTTCGTTGTCTTCTGTACCGTATTCTGTGACAACCTCTTGACTTTCTATACCAATTTCATTTAAATACTTTGAAAATACAGCTTGCGAACCATGAGTGACGTAAACTTTTTCTGCTTCGGTAGCTTTAACAGCAGAAAGTAGTCCGTTCCAATCTGCATGATCACTAACTGCAAAGCCTGCATCGACGCCTTTCCAACGTCTATTTCCTCTTATTTGCATCCAACCAGAGCAAATTGCAGTTGCGGCATTAGGAATTTTTTTAAGTAGTTTAGAACCCAATAAAGCTGGAGGAAGAATTACGATTTTATTTTGAATGTCTTTTTTATTGAAATCTGAAGTGATAAGTTTTGATTTTGGTAAAACAATTCCTGATTTAGAAATTGCTTGATTTAAATTGTTTATTGCTGAATGCACATAAACCTCATCAATTCCATCTACTAAAGACATTATTCTTTGCGCTTTACCTAAAGAGTAACCAAAAAACACACTAGTCTTATTTTGTTTTTGATTGTTTACAACCCATTGTTGCAGTTGGTTTTGTAATTCAGTTTCTGTTTTCCAACTATAAATTGGTAAACCAAAAGTGCTTTCTGTAATAAATTCGTGACACTTAACAGGCTCAAATGGTGTCGTTATAAAATCTGGATTAGTCTTATAATCTCCAGAGAAAACTACAATTTTTCCTTTATATTCTAGCTTTATTTGAACAGAACCGATAATATGTCCAGCAGGAAAAAATGAAACTTTTACACCATTTATAGTTTTTATTTGGTTGTAATTTAAAGTTTCTATTGAAATGTCTTTACCTAAGCGATGAAGCAGTATGTTTTTCGAATCCTGATGGCATAGATAATGCTTATTTCCCCATCTTGAATGGTCTGCATGACCGTGAGAAATCACAGCATGATCTACGGGATACCATGGATCTAAATAAAATTTTCCTGGTATGCAGTAAATTCCTTTTTTAGTGAATTTTATAAATTTCAAGCGTTTTTAACTACAAAATACGACCAAAATCATAAAATTATAGTAGACTTAACTAATTTTTAACCAGAAACAAAAAAGCCTTACTAAAATTAGTAAGGCTTTTTGTGATCGCGACAGGATTCGAACCTGTGACCGTCTGCTTAGAAGGCAGATGCTCTATCCAACTGAGCTACGCGACCGATAAAATGTCGGGGTGGCAGGATTCGAACCTGCGACCTCCTGCTCCCAAAGCAGGCGCGATGACCGGGCTACGCTACACCCCGAAATGGTTATCGTTTTTTGCGGAGAGACCGGGATTCGAACCCGGGCATCCCGAAGGATGACAGCTTAGCAGGCTGCTGCATTACCACTCTGCCACCTCTCCTATTCAATGTAATGAACTTTGCAATAAAATTGCGGATGCAAATGTAAGATTTCATCTTATAGAACACAACAATTTTACTGATTTTTTTGAAATTTTATTCCGGATACTCAATTCTTAAATGGTAAATGTTTGCTAACTTGCGTTTTAGCACTTTTTTAATAGCTTCGATTTCTTTAAAAGTAATATCTGCATTTAAAAATTGACCTTCGTCTTTTTGCTTATTTATGATATTTTCTACAAAATTATCAATCTTTGCAGACGTAGGTTCTTTCAAACTTTTAGATGCAGCCTCTACACTATCACACATCATTAGTATTGCAGTTTCTTTACTAAATGGTTTTGGTCCAGGATAGGTAAAATCTTCAATATTAACATTTTCATTGTTAGCTTTTTCTTTCATATAGAAATAGTATACCTGACTTGTTCCATGATGTGTTCTTATAAAATCAATTACTCTGTCAGGTAAGTTATTTTTCTTAGCTATTTCAATACCGTTAATTACGTGGTTTATTATAATTTGAGCACTTTCTTTTGGAGATAATTCGTCATGACTATTAATTCCTGAAGATTGATTTTCAGTAAAATAAGTTGGATTTTTCATTTTACCAATGTCATGGTATAAAGCTCCTACTCTAACCAACATAGCATTTGCATTAATTTCATTTGCAGAAGCTTCAGCTAAATTTGCAACGTTTAATGAATGGTGAAAAGTACCTGGTGCTTTATTAGAAAGCTCTTTAAGAAGCTTGGAGTTTGTATCTGACAATTCAAGCAAAGACACATCGGAAACTAATCCGAAAAGCTTTTCATAAACATAAATTAAGGGTTGTACAAATAGCGTCGCTAAACCGCAAAGTATAAAAAGAACAAAAGTTTGTGTGTGTATATTTTCTACACTTGCTTCATGTATTACAAAAAATGCAAAATAAGCAATGATATAAATTAGTGTAATTTGACCAACTGAAATAAATAAATTAGCTCTTTTATAAAGCTCTGAAACTGTTAATATGGTTACGATTCCAGCAATGATTTGCAAAAACATATACTCATAACTATTAGGTACTATTGAGCCCAATAATAATACTGTAACAACATGAGAGAAAAGACCTAATCTTGCATCAAAAAACGCTTTTAAAACTAACGGTAAGATGGCTATTGGTACAATGTAAACATATTCTGATTTATAACTTACAACTAATGTGGTTAGTAAAACTACAACTAGAATGTTGAAGAAAATAAAAGTAACTTTTGTGTTATTATTATACACATCAATTCTATACTTTCTTATAAACAAAAGCAACATTAATAAAGCTAAAGCAACTAATAATGTATATGCAAAAACTATCCAATAGTAGTTAGATTTAGTCCAGTCTTTAGACTCATATTCATTAACTAAAGATGTTAATATTTGATATTTATTATCGTTAACAATTTCACCTTTAGAAATAATTAACGTCTCTTTTTCAATCATTCCTCTATTGACAGAAATGGATTGCAAAGCTTCATTTAAAACATTTTCTGTTAAGGTTTTATCATAAGTCAAGTTTGGCTTTATAACATTGAAAAACAATGCTATAATCGAGTTAATTTCTTTAGAAGTAAACACATCTTTTAGTTCATTTTCTACAGTAGATTTTACTTCAGATTGATTAAAAAGACTTTTAAAATTTGTTGTTTCTTTTTCAACATTATTTTCAAGTATAATTACTGTTTTTTCAGGGTTTAACTTGATGTTCTCACTTAAAATTCCAAATTCATAAAATTCATCTAAAATCTGACTACTTTTTTCTTTAAGAAGATTATAATTAGGAATTGAATCTGAAAAAACATTGCTAAAAGATTTTTCAAAAGCATTAAAAATAGTAGATTTAACTTTTGCGTCTCTATTAAAGTATGCTGTAGATTGACTTTTTAAAAGATCTTTTTCTTTATCAATTTCAGCCTGGTTTTTCTTTATAGCGAAATTAAAAGGTGCGTAAAGATTTTCGGTTTGCCAAGGTTTTCCTTTCTCAAAGTTATATTTAAAACGACCACTTTTAGGAAATAAAAACACAATTAAAAAAGTAGTAGCTATAAATAGTAGTACTTTATATATGTTAGAATGGTTTTTATAGAAAATATTAATGTTGCTGTTCATACAATAAAGTGTAGTTTTTCAAATGTAATAAATAATTACAGTTTTGATTAGTTATAATGCACAGAATGGTCTAAATTTTATTAAAAAATTAGTAATTTCGTGGACAGAATAAAAACAAACAAATATATGAGTAAAGAAGTTGTAATTGTCTCGGCTGCAAGAACACCAATAGGTAGTTTTTTAGGTGCTTTAAGTACTATACCTGCTCCTAAGTTAGGTGCTGTAGCTATAAAAGGTGCATTAGATAAAATTAATTTAAAACCAGAGTTGGTTGATGAAGTTTTAATGGGTAATGTAGTACAAGCTGGTACTGGACAAGCACCAGCAAGACAAGCAGCTATTTATGCTGGTATACCAGATACCGTACCATGTACAACTGTTAATAAAGTTTGCTCTTCTGGTATGAAAGCAGTTATGCAAGCTGCACAAAGTATTGCTTTAGGTGACACAGAAATAGTTGTTGCTGGTGGTATGGAGAATATGAGTTTAATTCCTCATTATTTACACGCAAGAACAGGTACTAAATTTGGTCCTGCAAGCTTAATTGATGGTATGCAAAAAGATGGTTTAGTAGATGCCTACGACCAAAATGCAATGGGTGTTTGCGCTGATGATTGTGCTACCAAATATAATTTTTCAAGAGAAGACCAAGACGCATTTGCTATACAGTCTTACACAAGATCTGCAGCAGCTTGGGATGCAGGAAAATTTGATAATGAAGTGGTTCCTGTAGAAGTTCCGCAACGTCGCGGAGAACCAATAGTTGTCGCTAAAGACGAAGAGTATACAAATGTAAAAATTGAAAAAATACCGGCATTACGTCCTGCTTTTACAAAAGAAGGAACTGTAACAGCTGCTAATGCTTCTACAATAAATGATGGTGCTGGCGCAATGGTTTTAATGAGTGCTGATAAAGCAAAAGAATTAGGATTAACACCTTTAGCTACTATTAAATCATACGCTGATGCTGCACAAGAACCAAAATGGTTCACTACTGCTCCTGCAAAAGCATTACCAAAAGCATTAGATAAAGCAGGAATAAAATTAGAAGATGTTGACTTTTTCGAATTTAACGAAGCATTTTCTGTTGTAGGATTAGCAAACATGAAGATTTTAGGTTTATCTGACGACAAAGTAAACGTTAATGGTGGCGCAGTATCTTTAGGGCATCCGTTAGGTTGTTCTGGTGTAAGAATACTAATCACTTTATTAAATGTTTTAGAACAAAATGATGCTAAAATTGGTGCAGCAGCTATCTGTAATGGTGGCGGTGGCGCATCTGCTTTAGTTTTACAACGTCAGTAAATTCAAATAATGCAATACGGAATTTGTAATTTAAGCATTGTTCCTTTAAGATTAGAAGCATCAGATACAAGTGAAATGGTTTCACAAGTTATATATGGTGATGTTTTTAAAGTTTTAGAGCAACGAAAAAAATGGAGTAAAATCAGACTAGCTTTCGATAAATATGAAGGCTGGATTGATAACAAACAATATTTGGAAATTACAGAAGAAAATTATACAGATTTAAACAATCAGCCTTTAAAGACCACAACAGATTTAGTAGAATTTATCCAAGATGAACACGAGCAACTAAACACTATTGTATTAGGATCTTGTATTAACGGAACAAGTTTATTAAATCATAAATATGAAGGTCTTTTTGTTGAAAACAAGCAACCTAAAAGCCATTTAATTGAAACTGCTTTTAAATACTTAAACGCACCATATCTTTGGGGAGGAAAAACACCTTTTGGTATAGATTGTAGTGGTTTTACTCAAATGGTGTATAAGCTTAATGGTTATAAGTTATTACGCGACGCTTCACAACAAGCTACACAAGGTGAAGCTTTAAGTTTTATTGAAGAAAGTGAACCTGGAGATTTAGCATTTTTTGATAATAATGAAGGTCAAATAATCCACGTTGGCATCATAATGCAAGATAATTATATTATTCATGCTCATGGAAAAGTTAGGATTGATCGTTTAGATCATTCTGGTATTTATAATGCAGAAAGACGCATGCACACACACAAACTTAGGGTTATTAAAAAGATTATATAAATAAAAAAAGCCTCCTGTTCAGGAGGCTTTTTTTTTAGTTCTTTTGTATAGAGATAAATTATTTACCTTCTAATTCTGCCGTAATAGCTTTTGCTTTTGCTGTTTCGCCTAAAGCATTGTAAATATTCTTTAACTGCTCTAAAATTGAATTTGGAACTTTAGAATTATTGTTTTTAAAGTCAACTAAAGTTTGAGCTGCTTGCTCAAACAAAGAAGCCTTTTTCTTCTTAAGCTCTTCGTATTTTAAATCATCTGCTCTACTATTACCTAAAGAGTTCATTTGTTCTACTAAAGAGTTTCCTTCTTCAAGATACGATGTTGATAAATTTAAAGCAGCATCAGCATTAGATGGTTTTAAGCTTAAAACATTTTCAAAAGATTCTCTAGCTTTTTCAATTTCTTTATTGTTCATGTAAATAACACCAACATTATAGTGTAAATCTGCATTATTTGGCTCTTTCTCAATAGCTTGTTGTAATACTGACTGAAACTTTTTCTCATCACCCATTTCATAATAGATGTTTGCTTCGTTAATCAATAAATTAACATCATCTGGGTTTGCCTGCTTAGCTCTTTCTATTGCTGCTAAGGCTTTATCTTTTTCTCCTTTATTGATATAAATTAAAGCAATATTTTTAGTGATTTCTGATGCTTTAGACTCAGAAGTTTGAGTTTCTGGATTAGTATGAGATCCTCCTCTTACATACAAATCTCTTTCAGATTTACTGTTAAAACTATCTACTTCACCTGTTTCTTTATTAGTAGCAACATATAAAGTTTGTTCACCTGTATAGCCTAATTTATCTAATTCTAAATAAGCTTTTAATGCGTTATCAAAGTCTTGAGCTCCAATATAACTTACAGCCGCATAATATAAATAATCTTGTCCATCAGGGTTTACTTTATAAATCATATTAAAAGTTTCTGCTGCTTGACCAAACTTTTGATCTGTATAATGTTTATTTGCTTTTGTCAATAAATCATTCTCAATAATTTTCTTAAACTCAGCACCTTCAGAACCTACTTTAAGCACATTCTCAATAGCCTTTTTTGTGTCAGCATTATTTGATGTCCCATTAGCATAGTATGCTTGTGCTGCTGCTAGGTAATAATCTTCTTTTAATTTATCATCCATGGCAGACACTTGTGAATCTAATTGCGTTGCTAAAGCTTTAGCTTCTGCGTAATTATCTTTTTTTACTGCTTTTTCTAATGCTTTAACTTCTTTTTTTTGTGCAAAAGTGAAAACAGATACAAATAATGCTAAAGCAATTATTACTTGTTTTTTCATTTTTAGTTTGTGTTTTAAATTTTATAAATTATTTATTCTTCTTCATTAGTATCAAGAGTTGTGCCAGCTTCTGTATTAGCCGTATCCTCTAAGTTTTCAATATCTATTTCTTCTTCATCTTCATCTTTCATTACTTTAGCAACAGCTGCAATAGAATCATTTCCTTTTAAGTTGATTAACTTAACACCTTGAGTAGCTCTACCCATTGTTCTTAAGTTTTCTACTGCTAAACGAATTGCAATTCCAGACTTATTGATAATCATTAAGTCATCAGAATCTGTTACGCTCTTAATAGCTACTAAGCTTCCTGTTTTTTCTGTAATAGAAATAGTTTTAACTCCTTTTCCTCCTCTATTTGTGATACGGTAAACTGCTTCTCCATCTTCTGGATCGTCAATAAATGTACGTTTACCATAACCGTTTTCTGAAACTACTAAAACAGTTTCTTCTTGAGGATTTTCTATAGTTACCATACCTATTACTTCATCATCTTTACTTCCTAAAGTAATTCCTCTTACTCCTGAAGCATTACGTCCCATTGGTCGTGTTTTTGCTTCTTCAAAACGAATAGCTTTACCAGATTTTAATGCAAGCATCACTTGACTGTTACCAGTTGTTAATTTTGCTTCTAGTAACTCATCATTATCTTTAATAGTAATTGCATTGATACCATTTGTACGTGGTCTAGAATATTGCTCTAAAGCTGTTTTCTTAACCTGACCTTGTTTTGTTGCCATTATGACATAGTGAGAGTTAATGTAATCCTCATCTTTCAGGTCTTGAGTACAGATAAACGCCATTACTTTGTCATCTTGCTCAATATTAATTAGGTTTTGAATTGCTCTACCCTTAGATGTTCTTGAACCTTCAGGAATTTCATAAACACGCATCCAGAAACATTTTCCTTTTTGAGTAAAGAATAACATATATTGGTGGTTAGTCCCAACAAATAAATGCTCTAAAAAGTCTTCATTTCTTGTTGTTGAAGCTTTTTGTCCAACGCCACCTCTATTTTGCGTTTTATACTCGGTTAAAGATGTACGTTTGATATATCCTGCATGAGAAATAGTAATTACTACTTGCTCATCTGGAATCATATCTTCAATACTTAAATCACCTCCTGCATATTCTATTGTAGAACGACGCTCATCACCATACTTATCTTTTACTTCGATAAGTTCTTCTTTGATAATGTCCATACGACGTTCTTTCTTGTCTAAAATATCTTTTAAATCAGCAATAGTCTTGATAATTTCTTCATATTCACTACGAAGTTTATCTTGTTCTAGACCTGTTAACTGACGAAGACGCATATCAACAATAGCTTTAGCTTGAATCTCTGAAAGCTCAAAGCGATCCATTAATTTTTGTCTTGCTTCATCTGCATTAGAAGATGCTCTAATGATTGCAATAACTTCATCAATGTTATCTGAAGCTATAATTAAACCTTCTAAGATATGTGCGCGCTCTTCTGCTTTGCGTAATTCATATTTAGTACGTCTTACTACAACATCATGTCTATGCTCTACAAAGTGATAGATTAAGTCTTTTAAATTTAAAAGCTCTGGTCTACCGTTTACTAATGCAATATTATTTACACTAAAAGATGATTGTAATGCTGTGTATTTATATAACTTATTTAATACGATGTTTGGTATTGCATCACGTTTAAGCACGTAAACAATACGCATTCCGTTACGGTCAGACTCATCACGAATTGTTGAAATTCCTTCTAATTTTTTATCGTTAACTAAATCAGCAGTCTTTTTAATCATATCTGATTTGTTAACTTGGTAAGGTATTTCTGTAACAACAATACATTCTCTTCCGTTAACTTCTTCTACATTCGCCTTACCACGCATAACAATACGTCCGCGACCTGTATGAAATGCTTCTTTTACACCATCATAACCATAGATTGTTCCTCCTGTTGGAAAATCTGGAGCTTTGATGTGCTGCATTAACTCATCAACCTCAATGTCGTTATTGTCTATATAGGCAACTGTACCGTCTACAACTTCTGTTAAATTATGTGGTGGCATATTTGTTGCCATACCTACTGCAATACCAGAAGCACCGTTAATTAATAAACCAGGAATACGTGTTGGTAAAACGGTTGGTTCTTCTAAAGTATCATCAAAGTTTAACTTGTGGTCTACAGTTTCTTTATCGATATCTGCCAACATGTCTTCAGATATCTTACGCATACGCGCTTCTGTATAACGCATTGCTGCTGGACTATCTCCATCTACAGAACCAAAGTTACCTTGACCATCAATTAACATATAACGTAGACTCCATTCTTGAGCCATACGTACCATTGTATCGTATACTGAGGTATCACCATGTGGGTGATACTTACCTAAAACTTCTCCAACTATTCTTGCAGATTTTTTATGCGCCGTGTTAGATCTAACACCTAATTCATGCATACCGTAAAGTACACGTCTGTGTACTGGTTTTAAACCATCTCTTACATCTGGTAAAGCACGTGACACAATGACTGACATTGAATAATCAATGTAAGCCGATTTCATTTCATCTTCAATGTTAATCGGAATGAGTTTTTCTCCTTCTGCCATATATAATTTAATTTGTTATGTTCATTATTTCAAAACACGCTAATATAAAACTTTCGTTAGTAATGGTAAGCCTTTTACTTGGTTTTTTTAACGTTTTTTATTAACAATTTTGACCTGTTTTTTAGTTAATAACTTAATGCCTGTTTATTTGGAGATTATTCTTACTTTCAAACCATAAACAATTAACATATTATTTAAGGTATAGTTTTTGCCATTACTAATTATGTTTACTATTTTTAAAGCAGAAAGGAATTTAATATGGATGATAATTTTTCACCAAGAGTAAAAGATGTAATAGCATACAGTAAAGAAGAAGCGCTACGTTTAGGGCATGACTTTATAGGTACAGAACATCTAATGCTTGGTCTTTTAAGAGACGGAAACGGTAAGGCTATAAATATTTTAAACGCGTTAGATATAGATTTAAATCACCTAAGGCGAAAAGTAGAAATATTAAGTCCTGCAAACCCAAATACATCAATAACTTCTAACGAAAAGAAAAACTTACACTTGACGCGTCAAGCAGAACGTGCGTTAAAAACAACTTTTTTAGAAGCTAAACTTTTTCAAAGTACATCAATAAATACAGCACATCTATTATTATGTATTTTAAGAAACGAAAATGATCCTACTACAAAGCTTTTAAATAAGCTTAAAGTAGACTATGATAATGTAAAAGAACAATTTAAGTCAATGATTACAAACGACGACAATTTTGAAGACATCTCAGGAAACCCAAAAGCTGAGTTTCCTGATGACGATGCACAACAAGACGATGCATCAAAAGATATATTTAATTCGCCTTCATCAAAAAGCAACAAAAAATCAAAAACTCCGGTTTTAGACAATTTTGGTCGCGATTTGACTGCTATGGCAGAAGAAGGAAAATTAGATCCAGTAGTTGGACGTGAAAAAGAGATAGAAAGAGTATCTCAAATCTTATCACGTCGTAAAAAGAACAATCCATTATTAATTGGAGAACCTGGTGTTGGTAAGTCTGCAATTGCAGAAGGTTTAGCTAACAGAATTGTAAGTAAAAAAGTATCTAGAATACTATTTAATAAACGTGTAGTTACCTTAGACCTTGCTAGCTTAGTTGCAGGTACAAAATACCGTGGACAGTTTGAAGAGCGTATGAAAGCAGTAATGAACGAACTTGAAAAGAATGATGATGTTATTCTTTTTATAGATGAAATTCATACCATAGTTGGTGCTGGTGGCGCAACAGGAAGCTTAGACGCCTCAAATATGTTCAAACCTGCATTAGCACGTGGCGAAATTCAATGTATAGGAGCTACTACTCTAGACGAATACAGACAATACATTGAGAAAGATGGTGCTTTAGAGCGTCGTTTTCAAAAAGTAATAGTAGAACCAACTACAGTAGAAGAAACTATTCAAATACTTAATAATATTAAAGCTAAATATGAAGATCATCACAATGTAGAATATACAGATGAAGCTATTGAAGCTTGTGTTAAGTTAACCAATAGATATATGACAGATCGTTTCTTACCTGACAAAGCTATTGATGCTTTAGATGAAGCTGGTTCTCGTGTTCATATTATCAATATTGACGTCCCTAAACAAATACTAGAATTAGAAAAGAAACTAGAAGAAGTTAGAGAAACAAAAAATTCGGTTGTTAAGAAACAGAAATACGAAGAAGCTGCAAGATTACGTGATGACGAAAAACGTTTAGAAAAAGAACTTGCTGTTGCACAAGAAAAATGGGAAGAAGAAACCAAATTACATCGCGAGACAGTAACAGAAGATAATGTAGCAGATGTTATCTCTATGATGACAGGTGTTCCTGTAAACAGAATAGCACAAACAGAAAGTAATAAATTAGCTCAATTACCAGAACTAATTAAAGGAAAAGTGATTGGTCAAGACGATGCTGTTGCTAAGGTTGTTAAAGCTATACAACGTAACCGTGCTGGATTAAAAGATCCAAATAAACCAATTGGGTCATTTATATTTTTAGGACAAACAGGTGTTGGTAAAACACAATTAGCTAAAGTGCTTTCTAAGCAATTATTTGATAGTGAAGAGTCTTTAATTAGAATAGATATGAGTGAATACATGGAAAAATTCGCTATTTCTAGATTGATTGGCGCACCTCCAGGATATGTTGGATATGAAGAAGGTGGACAACTTACCGAAAAAGTTAGACGTAAACCTTATTCTGTAGTTCTTTTAGATGAAATTGAAAAAGCACATCCAGATGTATTTAATATGTTACTTCAAGTATTAGATGATGGTTATTTAACGGATAGTTTAGGCAGAAAAATTGACTTTAGAAACACTATCATTATCATGACATCTAATATTGGTGCCAGAAAATTAAAAGATTTTGGAACTGGTATTGGTTTTGGCACTTCATCTCAAAAAGCTCAAGAAGATGCTAATGCAAGAAGTGTTATCGAAAATGCACTAAAAAAATCGTTTGCTCCTGAGTTCTTAAATAGAATTGATGACGTTATAGTATTTAATGCTTTAGAACAAGAAGATATCAATAAGATTATTGATATTGAATTAGAAAAATTATTAATGCGTATTGATGGTTTAGGTTATAAATTAAAACTTACTAAGGCTGCAAAAACATTTATTGCAGAAAAAGGGTTTGATAAGCAATATGGTGCTAGACCGTTAAAAAGAGCTATTCAAAAATATATAGAAGATGCTTTAGCTGAAGAAATAATTACTTCAAAGCTAAAAGAAGGTGATAAAATAGTTATGGACTTAGATAAAGACTCTAATGAGATTGTTATTTCTATACAATCTTCTGAAGAAGCTATGTAAAAAATTAAATTTTTAATACTAAAAATGCCTGTTAATTGTAAGATTAACAGGTTTTTTTATATATTTAATAAGAGTTTAATAGCAACCAACATGTCAAAAATAATCACATTAGATTTTTGCACTTTAGAATTTATAGACAAAATTGCAATTGCGGTAATAAATGAAGGCGTGCATGTAGACTTTGAAACTAGCAAAATTATTACTCAAACTTGTATCAATTATTTTAAACAAACTCCATTTGTATATTTAACACACAGGAAAAACTCCTACTCTGTTGACGTTACAAAATATAGTACTTTAGTTAATCAAATGGAAAACCTTAAAGGTTTTGGAGTTATTTCCACTTCTTTATCTGCAAGAAATGCAGAAATAGAAAGCCTTTTCCTAGATCTTCCTTTTGCAATATTTGACGATTTAGACGAAGGTCTTAAATGGGCAAAAAACATCTTAGATAATAACCCTGAGAAAACTATCTAAATAATTCACTAGCATCAATACCTAAATTCTTAATAAACTGAATTGACATTTCAATATCATCATGTAAAATTTCATCTTCTTTTACAAATGGTACTTCTACTCTATAACTTTGTAAAAACAACTCTATAAATTCTGATGATTTTAATGGTTCTCTAAAGTGAATAGCTTGTGATGCGTTAAACAATTCTATTGCCAAAACACGCTCTACATTATCTATTAATCTATAAGCTTGTGTTGCAGCATTTGCACCCATACTTACATGATCTTCTTGTCCGTTACTTGACACAATACTATCAATACTTGCTGGACTGGCCAATTGTTTATTAGCACTAACTATACTTGCAGCTGTGTATTGCGGAATCATAAACCCACTATTTAAACCTGGATTATCTACTAAAAATGCTGGTAAACCACGTAATCCTGACACTAATTGAAATACACGTCTTTCAGAAATATTTCCTAATTCTGACATCGCAATTTTTAAATAATCTAATGCTAAAGCTAAAGGTTGACCATGAAAGTTTCCGCCAGAAATAATTTCATCTTCACTTGCAAAAATATTTGGATTATCAGTCACCGAATTTATCTCGGTTACAAAAGTCTTTTCTACAAATGCTAAAGTATCTTTTGTTGCGCCGTGTACTTGAGGTATGCATCTAAAACTATACGGATCTTGTACGTGTTGTTTTTCTTGACTTATAATTTCGCTTCCTTCTAAAAACTCTCTTACCCTTTCGGCTGTTTTTAATTGTCCGTTATGAGGTCTCACTAAATGTATTAGTTCATTAAAAGGCTCTATTCTACCATCAAAAGCTTCCAAAGATACACTTCCTATTAAATCTGCTAAATAAGATAATTTGTAAGATTTCAATAACAAAAAGACACCGTAAGCACTCATAAATTGTGTTCCATTTAATAGTGCCAAACCTTCTTTAGACATTAATTTAATAGCATCCCATTTAAAGTAAGTATTTAAATCTTCAGCTTCTAAAACAGCATCTTTATACCATACTTTTCCTTTTCCTATTAAAGGTAAAGCTAAGTGTGCTAAAGGCGCTAAATCACCCGAAGCTCCTAAAGATCCTTGCGTGTAAATTACTGGTAAAATATCATTATTAAAAAACGCTATTAAACGTTGTACAGTTTGTAATTGCACGCCAGAATGCCCATAGCTTAAAGATTGTATTTTAAGTAATAGCATTAACTTAACGACTTTATTAGGTACAATATCTCCGGTTCCACAAGCGTGAGACATCACTAAATTTTCTTGTAATTTAGTTAAGTTTTCTTTGTCAATTTTAACATTATATAACGAGCCAAAACCAGTATTTATACCATAAATTGGTTTGTTTTCTGCTTTAAGTTTTTCATCTAAATAAGTACGGCAATTTTCAATTTTATCAATAGCTTCGTTTGATAATTCTAATTGCTTTTCTTCTAAAATTATAGATTGAATGGTTGCCAAATCTAATGGCTGAGATGATATATAATGAATTGAACTCATGGTCTTTTTTTATTGCGTCCCAAAAGTCAGAATTTGAGATAAATTCTGCAAGTTTTTGTTAATAATTCATCAAAATAACAAATCCTCAAAATAATCTCTTATTTTTGATGTAAAATTAAATTATCAATAATGAAGAAAGTTTTAATGTGCTTAGCAGGATTAGCCATAATAGCCTGCAAACAAGAACCGAAAGATTATGTAACTTTTTCTGGGAAAATTGAAAATCCAAATAGTGATTCTTTAGTCGTTCAGGGAAGAAACTATAACAAAACAATTAAAGTTAATGAAGATGGTACTTTTAAAGACACTTTAAAAGTAGAAACTGGTGTTTACATGTTTTTTGACGGTAATGAACAATCTACATTATATCTAAAAAATGGTGCAGATATAAACATGACTTTAAATACTAAAGAGTTTGACGAAACTATTAAATTTTCAGGTAATGGTTCTGAAGACTCAAACTATTTAGCAGAAAAAGCATTAATGCAAGAAAACCTTATTAAACCAGGAATGTTTGACTATGAAGAAGACGCATTTAATGAAGAAGTTGAAAAAATTCAACAAAAATTAAATGATTTTATAGCAGAAAGAGAAGCTGGATTAGACTCATTATTACTAGCCAACGAAAAATCTGCTATAGAGCAATTTACACCTGGTATTACTAGAGCTTATAAACAACAAAAAATGCAAGCTGAAGCTAGAGCTAAGCAGTTTGCTGATTTAATAGGAAAGCCATCACCTGATTTTAATTTTGAAAATGTTAAAGGAGGAAAAACAACTTTAACAGACTTAAAAGGAAAATACACTTATATAGATGTTTGGGCTACTTGGTGTGGACCATGTATTAGAGAAATTCCTTATTTAAAAGAATTAGAAAAAGATATGCATGATAAAAACATCCAATTTGTTAGTATATCTGTAGATGATGGTAGAGGTTATAAGAATGATGCTGAAGCAGCAAGAGAAGGATGGATAAAAATGGTTGCTGATAAAGAGTTAGGTGGAATACAATTATTATCTGATGCAGGTTGGAAAGCAGATTTTATTCAAGGATTTAAAATTAATTCTATACCAAGATTTTTATTATTAGATCCTGAAGGTAATGTTGTAGATGCAGATGCTAAAAGACCTTCTAGCCCTAAGTTAAAAGAATATCTTAATGGATTAGAAAATATGTAGTTTACATATATTTAGAAAATAAAAAAGCGAGCTATAAAGCTCGCTTTTTTATTTAATCTTGTTCATCATCATCCTCTTCTTCTACTTGAGGTTGTTCTGGCTTTTTAAATAAATCCAGATATGCTAACGGTATTCCTTCTACTACATGTGTAGCAATAAAACTTTGGTAACCTAACTCGTCCACCAATAAATCTGCAGCTTTACCATGTAAATAAACTGCAAATACAGTTGCTGATAACAAATCGTAACCTTGGGCAATCATACCAGCAATCATACCTGTTAGAACATCTCCTGTTCCTGCTGTTGCTAATCCTGGATTACCCGTAACATTAACATATAATTTGTCTTCGGCAACGGTTATTGTGTTTGCTCCTTTTATTACAACTATACACTTATGTTTTTTACTAAAAGCTTTGGTTTTTTCTAATTTATCAAAATCATCTTTCCAAGTTCCTATTAATCGTTCTAGTTCTTTTGGATGTGGCGTTAATATAGTTTGTCTTTCTGGTAATAATTTTAATAAAGACGTTCTTTTTGATAACATATTTATACCATCTGCATCAATAACTAAAGCTGTTTTATTTGATTTTAAGAAAGCTTCAAAAGCATCTATAGACGCTTTGTCTGTTCCTGCTCCTACACCAAATGCTATCACATTAGCGTCTATATCAACATTTATTTGGGTTAGCTTTTCTTCATCTTTATCAGTAATTAACATCAACTCAGGAAATGCACCTTGTAAAGGAATATATCCACATTTTGGTGTAAATGCTGTTACTTTTCCTGCACCTGCACTTAATGCGCCTCTTCCTGCTAAATTTACTGCTCCTATTTTTCCGTAGCTACCACCAATAATTAAGGCGTGACCAAAAGTACCTTTATGACTATATTTTTCACGTGGTTTATAAATAGTCAATACTTCATTTTTACCAATTAAATCAACTTCGGTTGGCGTAGTATATAAAAATTCTGGATCTATTCCTATATCCAAAACTTCCCATTGGACTGTATATTTAGCAGTTTCTGGTAAGAAAAAAACTAATTTAGGAGACTGAAAACTTAATGTATATCCTGCATTAACAACTTCGGTTGGTGTTGTTGGCACTGCATTTGTTTGTAATCCTGACGGAATGTCTACTGACAATACAAATGCTTTTGTTACTCTAAAATGATTAAAAATAGTTACAACCCAACTAGCAACAGGTCTGTTTAAACCAATACCAAAAATAGCATCTACAATGATATCTCTTTCTTCAATTTCTGGTAATTCGCTATCTTCATTTAATAAAGTTGGCCAATCTTTTGTAGTATTTTTTATGCGATCATAATTAATTAAAAAATCTTTAGATCGTGACGTACTGTAATTAACTATATACGTTTTTACATTATAACCATGCGTGATTAAATGCCTTGCTAAAACCAATCCATCACCACCGTTATTACCAATACCACAAAATACATGTATTGGTACTTGTGCACCATGCATACGCATGTGTAACCAATTAAAAATTTGCGTCCCTGCTCGTTCCATTAAATCGGTAGAACTTATATTTTGTTTTTTAGCGGTTAAAGCATCTCCTTCATAAATCTGCTCTTTCGAAAATATTTTCATCTATAAAAGTTTATTATAACATTCATTTTAAGTTTCATTATTAATAAAATTAAAGCATAAAATTATTAATTCATCAAAAATCAAACTTAGGTTTGTTTATTAAGGTAAATGTAATACATTTGGTAAGTATAGAAGCTATAAGATGAAAACAACTTCTTTTATTATTACCTTTTTAATGACAATGACCCGTTAGGGTTATGCTTCTATATATCTTCCGTTTAAGGTAGTTTATAAAAACTACAATTTTCAATCAATTACATACAAACTAAATGAAAGTTTTAAAATTTGGAGGAACCTCAGTCGGTTCTAGTCAAAACATAAATAAAGTTATAGCCATTTTAAAAGCTAAATCGCAAGAAGACACCGTTATTTGCGTGGTTTCTGCAATTGGTGGCATTACAGATAAATTGCTAAACGCAGGACTGTTAGCTAAAAATAAAGATGAAAAATATTTAAAGGAATTTGAAACTATTAAAGATATTCACTTTAATGTTTTAAACGAATTACTACCAAAAACAAGTAAATCTATAAAAACTGTTGTAGAAGATAAACTTAATCAGTTAAAAGAATTATTGAATGGTATTTATTTGATAAACGAATTATCGTCAAAAACCTCTGATAAACTAGTTAGTTTTGGTGAGCGCTTATCCTCTACTATCATTGCTGAAACCATTAAAAATCAAGGTTTTGATGCTGAACTAAAAAATAGCCAAGAGTTAATTGTAACCGATGATAATTTTACACGTGCTCAAGTTAATTTTGAAGCGACTAACAAAAACATCAAGTCCTATTTCAAAACACCAAAACAAATTACCATTTTACCTGGTTTTGTTGCAAAATCTACTTCTGGCGAACCAACAACTTTAGGTCGTGGTGGATCAGATTTTACTGCTGCTATTATCGCTGCTGCGTTAAAAGTGGATCAATTAGAGATTTGGACAGATGTAAGTGGCATGTACACCACCAATCCAAAAATGGTAAAACAAGCATTCCCGATTGATAATTTATCCTATCAGGAAGCTATGGAATTATCGCATTTTGGAGCTAAAGTCTTATATCCGCCAACAGTACAACCCGTTTTAGATTTAGACATCCCAATTCACATCAAAAACACATTTGATCCTGAAGCTTTTGGTACAGTAATTTCAAGACAAGACAACGAAAAAAACTTAACAGTCAAAGGTATAAGTAATATTAACGACGTTGCGTTACTTACACTTGAAGGTAGCGGAATGATTGGTATTCCTGGATTTTCAAAACGTTTATTTGAAGTCCTTGCTAATGAAAAAATCAATGTGATTTTTATAACACAAGCCTCTTCAGAGCATTCAATTTGCTTCGGAATTGATAAATCGGATGCTGAACGTGCCAAAAAAGCTATTGATACTGCTTTTGATTATGAAATTTCGCTTCATAAAATAAATCAAATAGAGATTGAAAAAGATCTATCTATAATCGCTTTAGTTGGTGATAACATGAAAAGTCATCAAGGAATTAGCGGAAAAATGTTTAGTACTTTAGGTAAAAACAATATTAATATTCGTGCAATTGCGCAAGGTGCTTCAGAAAAAAATATATCTGCTGTTGTTTCAGAAAAAGATGTAAAAAAAGCATTAAACGCTTTACATGAGCGCTTTTTTGAAAGTAACACTAAACAACTTAACGTATTTATTACTGGCGTTGGAAATGTTGGCGAAAAACTGATAGAACAAATCAAACAACAACGCAGTTACCTAAAGAAAAACCTTAAACTTGATGTTAAGATTGTTGGTTTATCCAACTCACGTAAAATGGTATTTAAGCCAGAAGGAATTGATTTAAATGATTGGGCTTCACTGTTTCATTATGCAGAAAAATCTAGTATAGAAGGATTTTATCAAAAGGTTGTCGAGCTTAATTTACGTAACAGCATTTTTGTAGACGTTACCGCAAATGAAGACGTTGCGAATATCTATGAAAAATACCTAAAACAAAGTGTTGCTGTTGTTGCTTGTAGTAAAATAGCGTGCTCTAGTGCATTTGCTAACTACAAAAAACTACAAGATTTATCTTTAAAATATAATGCTCCGTTTTTATACGAAACTAATGTTGGCGCAGGATTACCAATCATTAACACCTTAAGTAATTTAGTCGCTTCTGGTGATAAAGTCATAAGTATAAAAGCCGTATTGTCTGGTAGTTTAAATTTTGTGTTCAACAATTTTAGTGATAAGAAAAACTTCCATGATACTGTAAAACAAGCGCAATTTGAAGGTTATACAGAACCAGATCCGCGTATTGATTTAAGTGGCATTGATGTGGCTAGAAAAATACTAATTCTTGCACGTGAAAATGGTGTTGAAATGGAAATTGAAGACATTAAAAACAAATCATTTTTAACCCAAAAGAATCTAGAAAGCGGCTCTGTAGATGATTTTTATGAAACATTAATTGAAGACGAAGCTCATTTTCAAAAGTTATACGCTTCCGCGAAAGCGAATAATTGCCAACTCAAATATGTTGCTGAATATAAAAATGGTAAAGCATCTGTTGGCTTACAAGAAATCCCAGAAGGTCACCCATTTTATAATTTAGAAGGTAAAGATAATATTGTTATGTTCCATACACAGCGTTACCCAGAACAACCTTTAATTGTAAAAGGTGCTGGTGCTGGTGCAGATGTAACTGCATCTGGATTATTTGCAGATATTATCAAAATTGGAAGTAAATAATATGGATTCTATTAAAATATTTTCTCCTGCTACAGTTGCTAATGTCTCTTGCGGATTTGATGTCCTCGGGTTTTGTTTGGATTACATTGGTGATGAAATGATTATCAGAAAATCTGAAGAAAAAGGCATTAAAATCACAAAAATAGAAGGTGCAAATCTTCCTTTTGAAGTTGAAAAAAATGTTGCCGGAGTTGCTGCTTTGGCTATTTATAATCACGCAATACCAAATTGTGGTTTTGAGATAGAAATCTATAAAAAAATAAAACCCGGAAGCGGTATTGGTAGTAGCTCTGCAAGTGCATCTGGAGTTGTATTTGCAATCAACCAATTATTAGGTAAGCCATACAATAATACTCAATTAACCGAATTTGCTATGAAAGGTGAAGCTGTTGCAAGTGGTTGTGAACATGCAGACAACATTGCTCCTGCAATTTTTGGAGGCTTCACTTTAGTAAAAAGCACGCAACCTTTGCAAGTACTCTCGTTGCCAACGCCATCAGATTTATATGCAACAATTATTCATCCGCAAATTGAAGTAAAAACCTTTGAAGCTAGAGCGATTTTACCTAAAAAAGTAGATTTACAACATGCAATACATCAATGGGCAAATGTAGGTAGTTTGATACACGCTTTACATACTAACGATTATGATTTGTTAAGTCAATCTTTAAAAGATGAAATTGTAGAACCATACAGAAGCAAGCTTATTCCCTATTTTGATGATGTGAAAAGTACTGCAACAAAAGCAGATGGTTTAGGTACAGGGATTTCTGGTTCCGGACCTTCAATTTTTACTTTAAGTAAAGGTGAGCAAATTGCTAAAAACGTTGAAAAAGTTATACAAAACATCTATTCAGAAACAGATATCAGTTTTAATACTTACGTGTGTAAAATTAATACTGAAGGCATAAAAATAATTTAAATAAAAATTTTGCTAAGACATCAATATGAAATACTTCTCTTTAAATAAAAAAGCTCCAATTACTACCTTTAAAAATGCAGTAGTAAAAGGATTAGCACCAGACAAAGGACTTTATTTTCCTGAAAAAATAACACCTCTACCACAATCCTTTTTTGATAATATTGACAACCTTTCTCATTCTGAAATTGCTTTTGAAGCTATCAAACAGTTTGTAAGTCCAGAAATTCCTGAAGAAGAATTAAAACGAATCATACAAGAAACATTGTCTTTCGATTTTCCTGTTGAAAAACTAAATGAGAATATTTCAACAT
>Ga0160419_100459_pt1 | contig 25961 bp, 30 predicted proteins | sample CelAP2metagpilot_2_FD_108196 | JGI IMG/M metagenome (GOLD analysis project Ga0160419, IMG submission 108196) | Phycosphere-associated microbial communities from Cellana algal ponds in Kailua-Kona, Hawaii, USA - Cellana AP2-4-25 metagenome pilot ... | reverse complement strand
GGGGGGGGGGGGGAGGGGGGGGGTGGGGGGAGGAGGGGGGGGGGGAGGAGGAGGGGAGGGGGTGGTGGTGGGGGGGTGGGGGTGTGGTAGGAGGAGGTGTTGGTGGTGCCGAGTGTAAAAATGTAGGCGGGGCGGTAGAAACTGGGTGATGAAGTGGAGGAGGGAAGGAAGGGGTAGGGGAAGCCCGGTGTTGATGTTGGTATTGGTAGGAGGAAGTAGGTGGAGGGGAAGGAGGAAAGAAAGCGGGTGCTGTGCGGGATAGCGACGCCGATGATGATGCACATGCAGAGGAGGCAGGCCCACTCCCAGCTATCGAGCTCTGTGCTGATTCCCAACGATGTTCCATCTGCTGATGTTCCTCCTGCTGCTGCGCCTGCTGCTCCTCCTCCTGCTGCTGCACCACCTGTATGCTCATTGACCCTCCCGCGCGAGAAAAGGCCTTAGTAGGTCCGTGGCTTCTCCTGCAAGTGTCATCGTCGGAATTGCCACTGGTGCGATTTCCCGTGGTGATGGTCAAACTATTCATCCCCCTAGCCGCCGAGCATGGACGGCTGCTGAAGGATGAGGGCGACCCCCTTCGAGAAGCGGGGCTCGTCCCCTTCCCTTTACCCAGGCCCGTGCTTCGACCAGGGGAGGGGGCACGGTCAGCAATGCCACCAAGAATAGACGTAGCGTAAGTGGAAGAGAAGGAGGTAGATGCCCAGGAACGTGCATGCCTTTTTGGCTGCCGATGGTGCTGCTGTTGGTGCTGCTGCTGGTGCCACGAATCACGGCCATGCTCAGCCCCAAATCCCGTTGTCATTCCGCCACGGCCCGCTGCTCCCTTTGTGGCCCCTCCCTCCCCTCCTCGTCCCTCTCCAAAACGCTCCGCCCAAACCGGTGTGCTCCTCTGACTGAGGGGCTGCGGCTGCGATGGAGCCAAATGCCGGTTCATGTTCCTGATAAAAAACTCCGAACCTCCTCCACCTCCTCCTCCCCTTCCTTCTCCCATTCCTCCCTCCATCCCTCCCCCTTCTACTCCTCCTACAGATATGTACGACGGTGCCGGGGAAATATTACCCAAGGAACTCATACGCGAATGAGGTCGAGAAGACAAAGAGGACGAAAAGGCATCGTGGTGATGGTGGTACTGATGATGGTGTTGGTAGAAGGTGGCAACAGCAGCACCTGCTGCAGCAGCACTAGCAGTGGTTGTAGAAGAAGATATCACAGGCACAGAAGGTATCGCGTACAGACGGGAAGGAGCCTGGCTTCTACTGCTGGCGTTGGCGGCCCCGGTAGATGTGGTGGTAATGCCTGCTGCCTTACTCGTAAGGCATGAGGAAGGCGAAGGGGGAGGAGCACCTGTGTACATATGGGCGCTGCTGCCGCTCCCAGGCCTGCTACTCCTAGCAGCAGTAGCAGTAGTAGTAGCAGCAGCAGAGGATGAGGGGATTAATGGTAAGGCTCGATAGCGCAGGGGAGCGGAAGGACGGTGGGTGGGGTGATATACGGAGGGGGGAAGCGAATAAACACTCAGGTTGGTATTGAATTGAGCGAAGCTACTGCTGCTGACCGGCACATTGCTTCCCTCTCTCGTTCCTGTAAGAAGGACGAGGCGCGAGCCGACGAATGCGAGACCTTTGGGGCGAGATAAGGGGGGGAGAGTGATGGTAAAGAGGACATGGATTCCGACCGTGGAGGAGGAGGATGAGGAAGGGAGGGAGAAAGAAGAGGAGGAACCACCCAGTCGAAGGAGGGTGATGGTGTCAGAAGTGTGAGAGCCAATCGCAGCCAAGGCGTGTGTGGAGGGCTCGCCTGGTAAGCCACTGCCGACGGGGCGCACGGCGAGGAGATCGGGCATGGCCACATGGGGAACAGTGGTGGTCTCGATGTCGATGAGACGGGTGGAGATATCTCCGACATGGCTTCTCCTCATGCTACTCGGGTTACCGCTACTGATGGGACTATTACTATCATTTTTGTTGTAGCTATGGTTGTTGTTGGTATAGGGAAAATGGATGAGGTGGAGAGCCGAGCCAATGGAGCTTGTGCGCATGGATAACCTAGGGCCAGCGATAGGACTAGGACTTGATCGTCGGGAGGATAAGCAAGGGCTGCTGCTGCTGCAACTGCTACTGCGCCCATTCCATGCAGGGTTGGCAGGAGAAGCAGCACGAGGGTCAATCAGGCTGAGGTCTGTATCGCTGGTGGCGGCGAAGCTGTGGGGGCCGGCAGGACGGATGGCACGGACGCGTTTTCGCAAGGGGGTATCAGCAAAGCGCAGGTTGCTGAGGTCGAGGTCTTCGAGAGAGAGATTCGGATTATGAGGGAAACCGTAGATTCGGAGTACCCCTTCCATGCACATGGCGAGGTGCCGGCCCCACTGCGACCAGGCGACTGACTCCAAGGCACCAGGCAAAGCGGGAGAAAAAGACGAGACTTTGAATCCAGCAAGCTTAGAGTCCGTGTTCTGGTGGTGGGCCATCTCGCCGTCTGCCCGAGGCAGCTGTACCAAGCTTACTTGTGTGATGTCATGTACGCATAAGAGGGGTCGCACGGCCGTTGGATGCCAGAGCAAGCCGGTGGGTTTGCGGCCGAGCTTAACCTGTCCAAGCTTAGTCGCCAGCAATTCCACGACAACTTCTACTGATGGTGCTGGTGGCTGTGGTGTGCGGGCCTGTTCTCCTTCCTCATCAGTGCCGACTTGGGAGGACAAGAAAGGGCTGGAGGAGAGCTGCATGTGATAGACCGCCACAAAGGTAGGCCATGCGATGGCTAGCAGATTGTTGGGTAATGTCACATCCGGACACCAGCTTACATGCAAGGCGTTTTGACGGTCGCGTCCGGCAGCACTGGTGTTGTTGAGACAGCTGTCACCACTCCGAGTATCATATACCATGGATGGAGGCCGAAGGACGCAGCCGGTGTGCACACTTGGCTTGTCAGGCGCGTAGTTGTAAAGATGAACTTCAGGTCCGTCCGCCAGGGCGAGAATTTGCAACTGCTGGCTAAAGGCTTGCGCTAGATAGTTGTGGCCGAACGAACGAAGGATGCTGCCCTTCCGTAGATGACCTGAGGTGCTGGCGTGAAGCTGCTCCGTGGTTGGGGTCGATGAGCGCGCGACGGGTGAGGCACTTATCCTCCTTGCACCAACGAGGGGGGTGGGTAGGGTCGCCATGGTGGTGACTTGCTGGACGAATTTTTTGCCCCGCGGACCCGACCACTGTAAAATCTGGACCTAGATCCGATTGGATAGCTCTCTGTCAAGTGTAGATGTATGTTCGACTTGGATTATTTGTAAGTGCGGCAGTGCTTGATGATGGAGGGTAGTGGGCCCATAGTCATATAACGGACGCATCGCCCATCATCTAGATTGATAACATGCAGCGAGCGGCGGGGAGGTTTACAGTATATATAATATCCTCCATGGGAAGGCACAACCCGTTAAACGGCTGGTGCTGCTTGCCAACCTCATCAATAAATACCTAAATACCTAAATACCGCAAAAAAGCAACATTGAAGCATTCTTCGTCTCGCGGCGCCACTCTTAGGCGATACCGAAGTTCAGTTAACCTCACGTCCACGGTGTGACGTGCCCAGGCTACAGAAGGGGCTTGGCCCCGACGCGATGAAATTGAGTAGGCAGTACACTGAAATTCAGATACGCGGTGATGATGGTGGAGGAGGACCGCCAGCAGCAGCAGCAGAAGCAAGGAGAAGCATACTCGTCCCCTGTGCAGCACGAGTGAGAAAAAGTACCAAAGCGACGCTTTAAACAACGCTACCTGGCATTATCCAAAAAGGGAAGGCTTCCTGAAGTTTGATAGTCTTTTTTCACATGTCTTCATTTATTTGTCATTATTGTGGCATCTATTTTCACAAGTCGTCTGTGGCCGCAGTATTGTCGAGAGTCATCCTCACACAAACACGCACCACACTTGCACCCTCTTTACACTATTTCAGCCATTTCCTCAACTGGTTTCTCTTTTATCCATGCGCTTGCAGCATGCTTTTCTATTCGTGTACTCATCCCTTTGTCTTTCATTCATTACTTTGATATTTTCTTCTCCATCCCTGATTCTCCTAATGCGTGATGACGCGCACACCTCCCAGCTTGTCCAGTTTATACTTGAACGTCTCGTCCGGTGCCGCAATGAACATCTGTTTTTTATGAAAGGAGAGGCGTAAGTGAGTATTTCATACATGTCATTGCCCTGTGAGTATAACAGACCTTGTTTTGCATCTCCTAGTCTCCTCCCCCCCTCCTTTCCTTCCCTAGAAACTTACCATGTTCACCGGCACCTTTAGCTCCTGGTGCAAGAACTCAATCAAGGGCGGCCCAAAATGCCCCTCAATTATCAATAGCGAGCACTTCACCTTCGGGTACGTGGTATCAAAACTTTCCACATGCTTGGCGAGCAATGGTGGAGGAGACTTTTCTTTGTCGTGCACGTGAATCACCATCAAATGCCTCGATTGCTCGTTCGCCGTCACGTAAAGCAACGCCTTGTTCAACACGTATACATCATCAGCCTTGCAGAAAAAAACCGACGGGACCGCCTGTGCCAGGGCCAGCTCTCGCTGTAGCGCCTGGGTGCTCACTCCTGGACAGACACCCCTCAGCATTAACACAGCAAACCTCAACAGTTTCGTCCACTGGAACATGCCTAAGACCAACGCCCCCACTGCGGCAACATAGGCGAGGAAGACGAGGAGGACCTGTGGGTCGCCCATCAAATTCCCAAGCAGCCCTATGAAGATCATGATGAAGGCAACAACGACACTCACCCAGGAAACGGTTACCTCTCGCGGTAACGACGGCCGTTTAAACTTCAGCAACATGGTGCCGACGGTGAAGAGGAGGAGGACGGCCAGAAACGCCAGCGAATACACACCCGAGAGGTCCGTGACGTCGCCATCCAAAATAAGGACGAGCGCGGCCGACAGACAAAGGTAACCTAATATGATATTATGCGTGGTCCGCCTCCACTTATTCCGGTGGAGCAAAAACTGCGGCAAACATCGGTCGGCAGCCATGCGCGAGATCAGCCCACATACCCCCACGTACGCTGTCAACAAAGACCCGGACAAAACCAAAAACGCGTCTAAGCTCACCCACACCTCTAACCACTTCCCCCCTCCCCCCTCTCCCACTCCTAACCCATTTCCACCATCCCCCCCCCCCCTGCCTACCACCCATGTCCCTACGTGCTTGGCCATCTTCGCCAAGACCACCGACTCATCCTCCACAATCCTCGCAAGCGGCAGCACCCCGAGAGCCAAAAACGAGATCATCGGGTTAAATACAATGGCACCCACCCACATATTCCTCAATGTCTTCAAGAACACACCCGGCGCTTGGGACTGAACAAACTGCGACGAACTCTCGAAACCAGACACACCCAGGATCGCGCTACTGTACCCGAAAAATAATGCCGTGGCGAAGGATCCCGAACGGATGATCCCACCAAGTTGGACGTCAGGAAAGGGTGTATTCAGGTTCTCGCGGAGTGTAGAGGGGTCACAGATGACGTAGACGGCGCTACAGACACAGAGGAGGGTAAGCGTGAAAATGTGCACGACGAGAATAATCTGCGCCACACCCGCGCTTTCCTTAATCCCCATCAGAACAAGCATCGCAAATAGGAACAAGAGCCCCAGGATAGCTAGCAAGGGATGCGGGACCCTAACGACTTTGTCCAAGTAATCAATGGCACTGGTTGCAGACACCACGCCCGTGGCGATGTACGAGACGAGGGCAAGAGTAGCGGCAAAGGAAGCGATGCCCTTGCTGGTGCTATTGAGGAGAACATTAAACGAGCCGCCGTTCATTGGCAGGGCAGTGATCGCCTCAGCATAGAGATATCTAGGAGATGGAAGGGCGCGGGAGGGGAAAGGATGGAAGGGCGCGGGAGGGGAAAGGGAGAGGGAGGTGAGGTCAAAGCATATTAAAGGTAAAACGGACCTCCCTTCCCCCCAGGCTTTTTCTTATCCTATATCATATCATGCGCCCCATGTACCTTACCTGATCAAATACAACACACACGACACCATCAATAACGCCACAGGCGCCATCTTCCCAGCAGACACCGTCACTAGCCCCACCACATACAAGCAACTGGCCATGATGTCATTCCCACAAATCGCCGTCGCCTCCCATTGATTCAGTTTAGGGGGTTGTCGATGGTCCATGTCTGCCTCAATTTTTGCCAGCTCCTCGTCCGTCACAGTCATTTGCAGATTATAGCGACCCCATCCAGGAAAGGCCCAGGTCTCGATGTTGCTCTTAGAGGAGAGGCGGTCCCGCCAGCCGACAGGAGCGAAGGTGGGAGGCCGGTGCAATTCATGCGAGTGCTGCTGATGAGAAGAGGCGGAAACGAGCAGTTCGTGGGGGTTGGAGAGGCCCCACGATTCAATGGATTCGGTGCGGGACAGCAAGGGCACGGCCTCTGTGGGCGATGTGGCACCAGGTTGGAGTGGCGCCTTTCGTTGCTTAGACATTACGAGTTTATGGTGGTGGTTTGATGCAGGGCCAAGATAAGGAGAGATCGAAGGACGTCGGCTGGGTTATCGAGTTGCCAGGACGGTCTCTGGAGCGGCAGGCAGGGGTGGGAAGGCACGGTCAAGGTGGCGACGCAGCGGAAAGCACCGCCGGAAAGGTATGTTCGTGGTGCCTGCATGTACATTGTGGGTTGAAGTGGATATTGAGAACGGACAGGACCGGCACAAGAAGTTACACTCCCAAGGCTGTGGATAGCAGAGCAAGTGCACACTCAAACAACCAGGAGAATGAATCGATTGGTGTTTGAGAGGGGATGGGGGAGAGAAAAGGTAGGGCATGATATTGTCCAGGCCCGAAGAGGAAAAGAAAAATTGGGAGACCATCGCACACACACGTGTGACCTGATGATTGTCCAGCTTTTCTTGGGTTCCAAGGATCATCATTTTTACGGTATGGCATATCACTATCATTACCACCTTACAGGATGCATCCATGCGGGCCGGCGGCGGTCGTCCAAATTTACCGCCCCTTCATTCCTCTATCCGGTATTTTCCTCCTCCTTTCGTTTCGTATCATTTCAATATATAAAGTGATGCTCTGGCTGTTGAGGCATGGGAGGCAGGCTGGTGAACTTCAGTGGGCGTGCTGCCTCACTGTTGATTACGACTCACGATGCTTTCATTAGCGAACTGGCCCGACGACGTGGAGACAGACTTGCAATCCTGGTTGGTTAAAGATGGTATTCTTGATAATGACGCACCACGCTTTCATTGATGACCTGATCCAAGGAAGAGGAGTGAATTTTATAAGCCTGGGCGGATGTGTCGGTGAGGCTCATAGTTGATTACGACTCACGACGCTTTCGTGACCTGGCCCGAGGAGCGGAAGGCAAGGAATTTGTATTGCATTGGGAGACAGGCTTCCGAGCCCGGGTGAGGTACTTTTTGATAAAGGCCCTTATGATAAACCCTTAAGAACTATGCCCCTCTTTTTTGTGGGAGTAAGTACCCATCTGGTAGGTAGCACTCCACTAGACGGGGTATGATGCGTGGTGTGCATTGTTAATTGTGCGTGAATGTGTGTTCGTAAAAACACTTGCATAGAATGAGCTAATATTTGTCATCAACATATGCCTATTATTGTTATCGGGTAAGATGGCCGGCTACAGAATACACTGCTATGGGCTTTCATTGGTCGCAAGATTATTCTCCAATAAGAGACGATGTTGACTTTCATTTAGCCGTAGTTGTGATTTTATTGATTCTTTCGTGAGATCGATGCAAACAATGGTTAGGCTTAAATTGTATCAAAGTGTGCAAAAATATGTTGACTAGTTTTTTGGGCATCCCGAGACAAGGCACGCGTCACGCTACAAGGGTGTTGGCTTCAGGCTACTCCAGGTTATTTGTTGCATGTTGAGCAACAGCTGCTGCACTACCAGCACAGTGGTTTATAAGGTGCTGTAGAATGCCTTCCCCTCCTCCCAAGAGCTAAGACAACCGTGCATGGCGCCGCCTTCCTTGCATAGCATTTGGCTCGCTGCTTCCTTCACTGCTGCCGCATCCACCCCCACATCCCCCACCAGCACCCAACCACCACCACACACCGCGAAGCAACACTCCCACAGAAGGCCCTCCACGCCAGACTGGAAGCGAAAGACAGCATCATAGCACCACCAGTGTGACAGTGGGCGTCGAGACAAGCGTGCGTGGCGCCACCTCCCTTGCATAGCATTTCCTTCCCTGGCCATACCCGCCTCATACCATCCTCTCCCTGTCCTATCAGCACCGCGGCGACACCCTATTTTCGCCCTTGTGCCGCGGACAACACCGCACCCTTCGAGAGAAGGGTCATTAGACCAAAGGGGGCACCTTGCCTACCCACTGCACATCTGTTCACCATCAGGATGAGTAATTGGCGCCTACTATTCGTAGCCCCATCCAACCCACTTTTTATCTCAGCACGCCTTTCTCGGGGCGACGAGCTTTTATGCGGACATCGTCTTCATTTGTGTGCCTTGGTCTGTTGAGATGGAGTCATGATCCTTTGAATACGACAATCGAGTTTCTTTACCAGATTTTCACCGTTCTAAATAACCCTCCCTTTTTTACCTCCAAAAATACAGAAATGTCCTCGTCAACTGAGACTGCTAAAACCAAGCGACCGGATTGGGCCAAGCGGAAGAGATCGCAGGGAAGACTGAAGATGAAATGCTCAAAGTGTTGTCTTCCCGAACGACTGGCGCCTGGTTAGTAACCGACAGTTAATGTAGTGCTCATCGAAAGCCTGGAGCGACAGATTCGCAACACGTCTGAAATCATCGTAAGAGCATCACTCCTGGTAAATGAGGTGTTGCATTGCAACTTCCAACACAACTACAATCGTCCAGTCGAAAATCAAGTCGCCCTTTCGAAGCTGGGCCAAACGTTCGTTACCGCCTGCTTCACTGAAGGCTTGAAGTTGCACACCAATTATCTAACGCGGCTTACCGCAAAGTCGTCAAGGATATTTTCCGGGATAAATTTCAATCCGTACGTCCACTTGAGCAGTGGTGATTACAAGGTTATCACTATGGGGGCACAGTTCTACTCGACGAATTTGGCAGCGTCGACATGGACCTCATTTGTTGGCCGACAACGGGATTTTGTGCAATTCTGGCTTCAAGATCATGGATTGGCGTCACAGGAAGTGTCGGCTTACTGTGCTCAATGACTCATGAACGGCTGGAAAGAAACCTGCGGTCTCCCGGAAACGGCGGCACAACGACAATCAGGCGAGGAGGGGGGAGAGGAAGAGAGGAGGAAGGATGAGGGAGGGGGGTGGGGAAGAGGGCAGAGGGGAAGAGAAAGAAGGGGAAGAGTAAGAGGATCGCGAAGGGCAACATCGACAGCAAGAGTAACAGCAACGGCAATAGCACCAGCAACAGCAATAGCAATAGCAACAGCGGCAGCAGCAGCAGCTGCTGCTGCAGCAGCAACAGCAACAGCAACAGCAACAATGGCACGAACACGAGCACGAGCACGAGCACGAGCACCAGCAGCAGCAGGATGGGGGAGGATGGAGAGGGGGCATGCGGCGCTGGCCCTCTGATGGCAGTCCCGGAAAATGTCCGATCCTTCATCAACGAGGAACGACGGCTTCTAAAACTGGAGTGCTCTGCCTGCCTGGATGTCAAGAATAAGACCTCAGTGGAAGGGCTCTTTCTCCCGTATCTGTACCACATCTTGCACGGGTATCATCAAAGGCATCCGGAGGTACAATGGGAGACAAAAGGCAATACCGAAATACATGAGAGAGAGGAGGTGTAGGAGTAGGAGCAGGAGGGAGAGGAGGTGTGGGAGTAAGAGCACGAGTGGGAAGGAGGGGAGGGAGGGGAGGACGGATGAGAGGTAGAGGATTGGCGGGAGGGGAAGCAGCTGTAGCAGCAGCATCAGTAGCCGAGGAGGAGAAGGAGGATGAAGAGGAGAAGGAGAAGGAGGAAAAGAGGGGTGGTGGGATTTTACTTGCCGGCGGACTTTGTTGGTATGAAGCCTGTAAACACGTCGTATCTCGAGATGGCAATGCGGCACGCAACATCCTGCGGTTTTTTAGGAGTATTTCAGTGGAGAAAGTCGTCTCCACGAGCTCCGGTATGGTCGATCGCGGCAGGTGATGCGGACGTTGTATAAGTTGCCTTCCCTCTGACCTCCTCTTTTTTTTTCCTTCTCCTAGCCCTGTATGGGCCATCCGAGGACTTCACTGGTGAAATCCCTGTCAAAGCCATTTAAAACTCGGCAAAAATAAGGGAGGAATATGCAACGATCTATCGTTGGAAGGCTTTCCGTCGTGCTTAATCCTAAGAGGAGGCACGCTTGTGTAAACACAGGTGTTTGCATTTGTCTGCGGATTGGTTGCACGCGATAATTTTGGGATTGTAGGAAACTACAGAGAAGCTCGAACAACCATACATGACGCCAATTTGCCCGACTCGGACGCCAGTCGGTGCGGGGCTCTACGTTTTGTGTCTTTATGTGTATGTGTCTATTCAAGTGGCCAACTGGGCTGCGCGTAGGCAAAGGAAACCAGGAATAACTAATTAGTTTTATGCCGTGTTTTATCTGAACGTAAGGACGGCTAGCTTGCTTTCCTTCTCACGACCACCACTTCACGGCGACATAGCAACTCGTCACGATACTTCGTACATCCTAGGCCCATCCCACAACAAGCCTATGGTCACGCTACGGTCGGGGATCCAGGCAACGGACGCTGAGGAAGTTGCGGCACTGGTACATGCCACTGATGCCCTTGTCCCCTGCCTAGAAGTCAAACCCTCTTTCATCCCCGGGGCGGGAGACGGCCTGTTTACTGCAGTTGACCTTCCGGCGCTGAAACCCTTGGTGCTGTATTATGGAGAGCTTCGAAAAGAGAAGGCGCAAGGTCGGTACTGCATTCAAGTAGGTCCTTCTTTGACCTTGGATGCGGAGGCCTTGCTGTCGTTTTCAAGCGGCTACGAGGGAGGCGCCACGGCTTTGGCATCGGGTGCGGGAAGAGGGGATGAGACCAAGACGCAGAACTTGGGTCGATACGTCAATGATGCTCGCGGGCAAGCACGTCTGGAGAACAATATGCGCTACGGCAGGTTATTGCGATTTGACCATTACGATGAGAAGGCGAACAGCGTCTTGAAAGGAAAGGGGAATGACGCAGCCCAGTGTCAAAGGAGAATACGGAGCAAGCGACCACCGTGTGTCGTCATGTACAGCACACGGAATATCAAGGCGGGGGAAGAGCTGCTTGCTTCGTATGGTAAGTGGTACTGGCAACGGTGGGGAGATATGCGTGAGCCTCCGGATGGAGTAATGGAAAATAGAGAAGAGTGAAAGAATGTATGTACTGCAATGCATTGAAGTGCGTTCGGCTGTCCGTCTTTTGCACGCCCGAGCAAGGATGCCATATTTCATGAATCGTTTTAATTATTTTCCTAATACGTTTTTGCTGATACATGTGTGTCTCACACATGGTAGTTTGCTGGTGTGTGCTTTATATTCTCTCTTTGAAATTCAGTATTCATTTCAAAAAAAGTCACTATCGTCGTCGTCCTCCTCCTCCTCCTCCTCGTCATCGCTCCCGTACTCCGAGTCGTCGTCATATTCTTCATCTTCCTCTTCTTCAATCAACCCCGCCTCCTTCTTCTCCTCCTCCCCCTCTTCATCCTCGTCCTCCTCCTCCTCCTCCTCCCCCTCCTCCTCCTCGGCCATAGACAACGATGACGACATCTTCCTCTCTATTTTCCAGTTCCCTCCCATCTCCATATCCGACCCTTTACCCTCATCCTCCTTCCCATACGTCGGCACTTCTTCCTTCTTTCCCCCCTTCTTCAATACCTCTTCCTCCTCCAACTGCACCGTAAACACGCCGACCACTGGCCGATGGTCACTGTGCCGTGCCCCTCCTACAGACTCGTATTTCTCACACTTCACCTTCCCCTCACACGGCTTGAACAAAACCCGATCCGTCCAAGCAGGGGCGCGTTTCTTGGGAGATGTATCATACAAATCCCTACCCTTGTTGAACTTAAATGTCGGGAGGAAGCAGACTTCCTTCTCCACCAGGCCCTGAAAAACTCTCTTTTTTTCGAGTCTTTCAATCATCAACTGGTCGTATTCTAGGAGGCGAGAAACGGCTTCTTGGACCGTTATTTTTGAATTTTTAACCCGGCGGAGGGGTACTTCAATGTCTTCTCGTTGGAGCTCGAGACGGTAATTGAGGTCGCCCAAAAAAAAGAGGCGGTCAACCTTGTCAAGGAGGGCGGAAGGAGCGGGAGGGTGGTGGTGTTGGTACTGAATAGGGGAGGAGGGAAGGGGGGAGGACGAGAAGGGCAGGGTCTTCTTCTTCTTCTTGTTGGACTCAAGGTGGTACCAAAGGAGGTTCTGAAGCTCGGTCATGACGCGGTCGACGTCTGCGTTGCGGTCTTCGACTCGATGGGCATGGGCCGCGAGATGGGCATTGATAAAGAGGAAGGAAGTGTGGGGACCCACGCGGAACAGGGCGGCTTGTCCTCCTTTGTTGTGAATGATGTTCCCCACACCACACGGAACTTCGCACACATGTAGGGGGGAGAGGTGGGGAAGCAGAGCTTTTTTGGCCAGCACTGCCAACTGCATCCCTCCTAACTTGGTGAGCGAGAGGAGGGTGTGGGTCCGTCCCAGGGAATGAAGGATGAGCCGTCGCCATTCCCGGGAGCGGGAACCTTCGTGTCGCCTCGGCTTCAAATTTTCGATTTCTTGCACGCCGAGAATACAGAGGTCGGAGGTATTAAGTTGGGCAGCGCTAGCGACGAGAGAGACGTCTGATAATGGGGGGGACCTTTCGGCCATGTTCCAAGTGACGATACTGATGTTTAAAGTGGTGGGTGGCTGGGAAGGGGCAGAGTGAAAAAGAGGAGGGAGAAATAAGAGGGGGCTGATTAAAGCGAGGAGGAAGGAAGTTTTTTTGTGTGCGCACCGGTGGCAGGTTTTTGCGGTCCTCCATTCGTCGGCCCTGGCCACGGCGTCCTGCTGTGTGCATTTGTGTTGTATGATAGAGGACAGGTGATAGTTTGTACGCGGGATCAATCCTTCCTTCTAGCACTAAGCCTTCACTCGCATGACAAGAGAAATGAATGCGAAATGAATGTGGTCTCGCCCTCTACCAACCCATCCACGGCCACTTACTGCGGCCCACTACAGGCACCGTTCGGACCGACGACGCCCCCCATGGGGTACTCCCGCTCGCGCAGACGCTGGGAGTAGTCAAACCTAGCACAAAGACGAGGACAATGACCAGTAGCTTGTGGAAAGGAAGGGCCAAGGCCGTGCGACGACGAGGAGTAAGGATAAGGACGGACGTCCGCATGATGATAGTGGGGAGGCTAAGCTTAAAGGTGGGAAAGTGCAGGGAAACGGACGCAGACTGTAGGAGCAGGATTGTCAAGAATACAACATTGGCCCGTTCACGTCGTCGCCCTGGCCCTGTGTGCAGTGAATGGGTGGGTTGGGCGTAATTGGGTCGCGGCAAGTAGAGTGGATGGCGGCTGGGGCATGTGGACTCGTCGCTGATGACCAATGATGGCGTCAGGCTGACAGGATAAATGCACGTGCCTCTTTGTGTGCATGCCTCACGCTGGCCACCAAAGGGCTTTCTGGTGGCACTCTTATGGCCTTCTCATGCTCGGAAGTGCCATTCTCACTGATCTGTTTCTTTCCTTTCCCTATTAGTACCATTACAGCACAAAGCACCGAAGCTTCTCTGAGTGCTACCAGGATGGACTCGAGACTACCAAGAAGACCAAGATGCCCGAAACTGTGGCATTGGGAAGGTGCTTCTTCTCATTCATCTAAAAGAATAGCCGCTGTCGCTTGTCTCGCCTTCCATGTCGTGACTGCGGCTTGCAACTCCATAGCCTCCATTCGTCCCTTTCTCCTCCCCACCCGAAGAGGTAAGTCTTTCTACTTTCCTTTCCCTAGGCACTTCCGCGCAACCTTTTCGCTCATTTTCATGCATATAATCTCTTCTAAAACTCGAAAACTAGTGGGATTCTGTCCTGCCCCCTCTTCTTCCCTCCCGTGCATCTCGCCAAGCCACCGCCTGCTATGGTGTCAGACCTCCTGCTCCTTCTCCTCCACCGGCAGCAGAAGCGTCTTCAACAACATCAACAACGCAGTGAGGATGGCAATGGAGGGAGATTCGTCACCGTTTCAATTTAGCCTCTTTGCATTTGGAAGGGGCAACGGAGGGACAGTCAAAACGTCACCCGCCAGCGGCACAAAAAAGAATAGGCAGCAGCAGCCACCCCAGAAAAAAGAGGAAGACAAGGGATGGTTCGTCTTTTCTTTCCCTTTCTCCAGCATAACTCCAGCGGAACAGCAAGAGATTTCTAAGAAGGGGAAGAAGAGGAAGAAGAGGAAAGCGGAGGATGAGAAGAAAGGTTGGTTCTCCCTTCTTTTTCTCCCTTGGAGTGGTGGCTTCGCCTCGTTCAATAGCGAATGGAAAGACCAACTCGCCCTCGCGAAGAAAATCAAGAAGCTGGAGAAGGAGGTCGCTGACGACTACATACGGGGATCGAGAGCCAAGGCTGCCCAGTACAGGTATGAGGCTTTGCGGACGCTGGAAGAGGTGCAGGGCGGTAGGGAGGGAGGGCAGGGCGCGTTGGAGTTCGACCCTATCATTGCGGGGAAGACAATGAAGAGCCAACGGTTGGAAGTGAAGGATGCGAAGCTCATCCTCCACCAGCAGCAACAACAGCAGCAGCAGGAGCTTCAACAGCCAGGGCAAAGAGAGGAAAGCATGCCCCTGAAGCCCGAGGATCTAGACAGGATGCTGCAGCAACTGGAGAGCGTGGTGAAAGACGAACAACAATGGGCCAGGCTCGCTTCTGCCTGTGTCGGGGCCCTCCTCGGACTGCTCCTCATCCCTTCCCATAATTTTTTTGGTGTGACGTTTCTGGCACTCTTCGTGACTTTCCTCACCACGACGCCGGGGCTGGTAGGGGACGCGGCGAGGATGAGTGGGTATGGCCTCCTGTCGCTCGCCAATGCCCTCGGTCAATTCGAGAAGAAATTTGCCGTGTTACGAAGGGTACGTGAGGCCATGTGGGACATGGCCGAGGCCTCGATCCCGTTTAAACTTGAATTTAAAGATGAAAATTCGTTGAAACACTGGCGGAATGCTTACAAAGGAGAGGGTTTTCTCCATCCGGACATAAGGCCGGCGCCGCCGATGAGGGACGCTCAGTATGTGGAGTACCTTAGGGAGGTGAAGAAGTGGGTGGAGGTGGAAGAGAGAGAGGTGCTGAGGGCCCTCAGGAAGAAGGAGGATGAGCGGGCGAGTGGGTTGAGGGAGAGGGAGGAGAGGAGGGAGAGGATGCAGAAGGTGTTGGTTGGCTTGTGGGAGGGGAGTGCGACGGCGGCGACGATGGTGGGGGGGATGGTGATGAGTAAGAGGGAGGGAGGGATGGGAGAGGTAGAGAAGGAGTTTAAAGGGGAAGGAGGGATGGACGACGACGTAGCGTTTTTGAAGAGATTTGTGGAGAGGGAACGGGGGTAGAAAGGATGACGACGAAGGAGGAAGGAGGGAGGGGGGGGGTTCTGTGACATACATTTATATAGCCGTTAGTAAATTTTCGTTGTGCAGAGAGACGGTGAAAGGCAGTCTAGAAGAGAGACAAACCAAAGAGGAAGAGAAGAGAAGGGTGTACTTTTCCATCTGATTCCTTTTTCCGATTTTTGCTTCCCTCCTCTCCTCCCTCCTCCCTCCTTCTTCCCGTCCTCCCTCTTTTCCTATCGCTATCCCTATCTCTGCTCCCTCTTCTCCTCCGTCTCAATCTCCACCATCATCGCCTTGTCAACATCCTGATTCTGGACCTCGGCCAAAAATTTCAAAATTTGCCGAGGACCCACCTCCACGAAGGCCCGCTGCCCCAGCCGGTAATAAAACTCATTCCTCACCCTCCCTCCTGTCCCCACCTCCTGCTGCTCTCTCTCCCGGATCAGGTACTGCTCCTTTTTCATCCTTTCCAGCGCAACCCCGACATCGCCCACTCCCTCCAGCTCCCCTGCAAGAATCATCTCCTGTCCTTCCCCCTCCCATAATCCTCCTCCTCCTCCCCCCCCGACCTTCGCATGCATCTTCAACCCGTCCTGTGCTTCCATCAACTGCTTGAACAAGGCCCGCTCGGTTATCTTGGACGAAGAGCAATAGACCAAGCTCATGACCAGCATGCAGAAACCCCGATACCCCACGTCCTTCCCGTACGCGTTTATCGATTGACTCAACGAAGGCGACCGGAATTTCGTGATGAGGTAGAATGTGTCCTGGTCCAAAGCCCGCGGAAAGCGATAGGCAGGAGGAGCAACGAGGGTATAGCCAAAGGTGGACTCGAGCTGCTCGGCGGCGGCCTTGAGCACGGGTCGCACGAGGGACTTGCCATACTTCTTCACCACCTCGTCGTGGAGCTTCACCCGATGCACTGGCTCCCGCCGCGCCGCCTTGAAGAGAATGTAGCGCATCGCCTCTGACACTGCCTGCTTCTGCTGATCATGGCTCAGGCCTTGGAAGCTCTTCTCGTCTATCGGGCGCATTTCGTCCTGGCTCGCCTGGGTCTCGCGTTGGTTCACCACCGGGCCGTCATCAGCCTGGGAAAAGGAAAATGTCGTGTCCACCTGCTTCTGGCAAAAATAAACTGCGTGCTGGGAAGCCTTCGCTGTGTAGCTCTTCTTACGGGCAAAAGATGCCTTGCGCCGGCGCCGTGGGGCGCCGTGCCCCTCCTCCTCTCCCTCCTCGTCTTCCTCCTCCTCGTCTTCCTCCTCCTCGTCTTCCTCGTCGTCATCATCATACGTGGTCGAGGCTCTCGCAGAGGACCGCCCACGTTTGCTACGGGGAGCTTGAGTTTCCTTTTCCTCCTCTTCTTCCTCCCCCACTTCTCCATCCTCCGCTTCATCGGAAGGCGCTTCGCTTTTGGGGGCTGCTATTGAGGCTTGTTGAGTCGGCATCTCCTTCTCTGCCTCCTCCTCCTCTTCCTCCTTGACCGCACGGGACGCACGACGCTTGGAAGCAGCGGGCTTGCGTGCGGGCATCTTGGTGCGGTACGAGTCTTAATGCCTGTGTTTGGGGAGGAGAGGGTAAGATGCTTAGAGCGCTTATAGTGCAATAATAAAGAACGCGGGAACGCAACCGCCGATGAAGAATTTATTTACTTCGACACTTTGGCGACCTCCCCACCCTTGCTATAGTGGATTTGTTGCCAGCCCGAGCTCAAGCGACGTAATTGTATTGCGGTGTCCATACGAGGTAAAATAATAAATCACGAGCTGAATATCGTGGTTTGTTTTTCATTTGTATCCTTGTCTTGTCGCGCACTCTCTCTCTACGCTCCCATCCCTTCTGAGCTTTCTGAGTTCTGATGCTACTGTTCATAACAGACATATCGGGTCCAAGATCCTATGCCATTCGGAACCTTCTTATGTACATATGCTTCTATTGACTCTGTGTGTCTAACTTTCTTGATCTCCAGCCCCAGGGCCGGACTTTCCGGCCCGGCCACCTGCATCTCTCCCCCTTGTCCACGCACAAACACTCTTCCCTCCGTCTGTCCTTCCCTCCTCATTTGTTCACTCTTTCCCTCCCTCTTTTTCCCTTTACCTTCTCCACCTTAGATGGTGCCCCACTCACAGACCTGGATGGTGGAGTAAGCCCGTCCACCAGGTGCCGGTTCCCGGGAAACGCGCCAGTAGTACTCCGGCATCGAAACTCCCGCCTGTACGGTTGTCAGATTCGAGGGAAGAAAAAGGAGGGGGATATGTAGAAAGGGATATTATGTAAATGACTTTTTGGGAAAGTGATTCTTGGTGTGGAAGAAGGAAACAGCAGAAAAGCAGTGTCTACACTCCTCCCTCCCTCCCTCCCTCCCTCCCTGCCATACCTGCGTGCTCAGCTCCTGCTTCACCATATCCACAAAGTCCTCATCGTGCGTAATCACAATCAATTGAAAATTCTGCTGCCTGCCCCTCTCGGCAATCAACCTCGCGATTGCTCCTGCCAGCCCTCCCTTATTCTCATGGTCCAAATTCGTCGTCGGCTCATCCAAAGTCATCACCCCGCAATTGATGCAAAACGCCTCGGCCAAGGCCAGGCGAATCACAATGCTCGCCAGCACCCTCTGTCCCGCTGAACACCGCCCCCGCATGTCCAACAACGTTTGTCCCTTTTTCATCACCACTCGATAATTGTAGGAGCGTGTCGCTTTTCCCCCCCCATCCTCCCCCGACACGATTGCAATTTCCTCGATGTCGTTGCCTTGATACGTGCGTGTCCACAGCTCCCGGATGATCTTGTTGATCTCTTCTATCTTCATCTTGTGGTATTGCATCAAAGCGCGGTCCAGGGCCTGGAGGAATGGGTAGGACAGCAGACAGGGAGGGATGGTGAGGAGGGGAGAGGAGTAGGGAAGGGAGGAGGAAAAGTGCAAATCGATGGAGGAATGGGAAGAGAAGGAGGGAGGGGGAGGGAGGGAGGGAGGGAGGGAGGGAGGGGGAGAGGTAGGGAGAGAGGGAGGGATGGACATACTTTATGATACTTCTGCAAGTCTTCCACCGCGAGATTGGTCGTTTCAGCCGTGATCTTAGTGTCTCTGTACCTTTGCTCGATATTCTGGAACTTGCTTGAGCCTAGCTTCGCCTGCTGTTCCTGCTGGACCGCCGCCAGTGTATCAATCCTGGCTTCGTGTCTCACTTTCGTCTCCCTCGCCTCGCGCCACTGCTGCTGTATCTTCTCCACCTTCCTTGCCAGCTCCCCCTTCTCCTCAAAGCCTTCCAACTGCCCCTGCAACTCCACCATCTCCTCCTCCGCCTTCTTCACCTCTGCCTGCATGCGTCGATACGTCAAATTATCCTCGATCTGCCTCCTCGTCTGGTCCTTATCCTCCAGCCTCTTTGCGACCATCTGCACTTGAGGCCCCATTTCCTCCAGCTGCCCCTCCATCCCTTGAATGTCGTGCTCTAGCTGCTGCTGCTGCTGCTCCACCCCAGCCAGCAGCCCTCCCAGTCCTATGCCCTCCATCTCCCTCACCTTGCGCTGCAACGCCTCGAAATCCTGGTACCGCTGGGTGCACTCAATTCGCTGCCTCTGCCTGTCCGCATCCTCTGCATCCAACCTCGACTTGAGCGCATCGAAGTCGGCCTGCACGCCCTTCAGTTCCTGCCTCAGGGGTATTTCTTCCTCCGTTGCCTGCTGCACCTCCGCCTCTACCTGCCCCTGCCTCATCTTGAGTGCTGCCTTCTCTTTCTCCAGCTCCTGACTCCGGCTCATTGTCTTCAACTTGGCTTCCAACGACGTCTCGGCGGCCCTCACGAGGTCCGCCTGGTTAATCAACCGTTTGCTCGCCTTGCTCTGCTCCGCCTGAATTTCCTGCAAGCGGCGATTTGCCTCCGCTTGCGTCGCCCGTAAGGTTTTGAGGCTCGTTTCCACCTCCTCTAACCCACGAGAGTCCCCATCCACCGAATACGCCTGCAATCGCTTCTGTCTAAAATCTAATTCCTCCTTCTTTTTGTACAATTCCGCGCAGGCATTGCTAATCCCTACCACCTGAACCTTGCTCTCATCCAGCTTCTTCTTCGCCGCCTCCATATCTCGCAACCCCTCCTCTAACCCGTGCACCGTCGTCGCCAACGCAGCTACCTGCTCCTCCGCGCCCTTCAGCCTCCCTTCCACCTCCCCCAATGCCTCCCTCAGTGAAGCCATGGCCTTCATGTCCGAGGTGCAGGCCTGCAGGTCTCGTAGATATTGCTCGTGCATGGGCAGAGTCTCCTCCCGTAGACGGTTGGCTTTGTCCTCCCACCTGGCCATAAACCCTCCCATATTATCCTCGAGGGCTTTCACGGCTCTGGCGCTCAACGAGCTCGTACAGCACTCACACACCCTCGACTCACTACTACTCTTCACAACTTTTGCGGCAAAATGGAGCTTGCTCTGTAAATCATGCAAATTTGCCACGTCCATCTTCACCACTTGCTCCACCTCCTTCACGGCCTCATCGATCTCTCGGTCATCGAATTTGTACGAGTACTTCTCCGGATTCTTGCGAATCTTCTCCTCGAATTCCCCCTGCAGCTGTTCCAGGATCCGCCTTGCCTTCTCCACCAAGCTCTGCTTCTCCATCTCGCCTATTTTGGCGACGTACCGCTCTTGTTCTTGCTTGTCCCTTGATTGGTTGGTTGCCAGCTCGGTGAGACGTTGACGGGCAAGGGTGAGTTCACGGGCTTGAGATCTGGCGGCTGCGTCGTGTTGGGGGAAAAGTATCGCATTCAAGTGCGTCACGGCCTGCTGAATGTCATCGAGCTCGGGGGTCAGGTCTTGAGGGACAAGGGGCCGGTAGAGGCTGCTGTTGAAGCGGGCGAGCTCTGCCTTTAGCTCTTCCATTTTGTTCGTGTAGTCTCGGAAGTTGACTTCGTATTCCGTCCGCTCAGTGCTGCTCTCTTTCATGGACTCCCAGACTTTCTGTTCGCTATCTAATTCGACGGCTACCTCCCTTAAGTCCTTCTGGAGGCATTTGATCGTTTTTTCGAATTCCATTTCTTTGCTTTTCTCGGTCATGGCCGTGTATTCTGCCTTGGCTTTCGCCACCTCTTGCCTCATAGCCTCCAAAACCGACGCCGGGATCGCTGCTTGCCCGTGTAAATCATTCGTGATTGCGGCGAACTTTGCCTCTATCTCCTTCATCTCCGCCTGCCTGGCCCTTTTGGCCGTCTCGTTCGCCAGCAAAGTGGCTTCCAACTCTGTCATCTCCCCCCTCTTTTTGTTCAACACCCGCGTCTTGTCCGTCCGAAACGCGTCCAACTCCGTAGTCAAATTCTCTTTCTTCCCCTGGAAATCAAACAAAAATCTCTTCATCTCCACCTCCGGCAACTCCACCGCCAAATGAGACTGTGAGTCCTTCACACCCGCCGGCGAGGCCGACGCCGACGCAGACCTTTCTCCCCCACCTCCACCACCACCCACCCTAATCATCTGTGACAGCGCCCCCGACAACGTCCTCGGCTGGGCCAAGGCATACTTATCACATAACGCCACAATGTCCTTGTTCCTATCTTCGACCAACTGGGTCAACTGCTTCATTTGAGCCTTGAGCTCTCCCCGTCTTCCAACCAGTTTCTGCACTTCTGCCCTATACCCATCAATGGCCTTCTTGTGCGTCATCTCCTTTTGTCGCAGCCGGGCCAACTCCCGCTGCACCTCCTCCTGGTCCTTAGCAAAGGAAGCCAAGCGCTTCTGGAGGGACTCGTCGCTCTGCCCCGTCATTTCTTGGGTGCCCAAACTTCTTTTCTTCTCCACAACACCGCGCTTTTTTTCGTCCACCAACATGGCCTTCTTTTCAATGACCTGAGCCACCTCGTTGAGTTCTGCCAACTCCCTCGAGGCCTCCCGTGCGCGGTTCTGCAAGGTGCTGATACGTTCTTCCACCTTGTCTTGCTTGGCTTGAATCTCTTGGATTTCCGCGGTTTTCCTCTCGAGTTCTCGGCGTATGTCACTGGCCGTCTCCCTATTCTCGGCAAGGGCCGCCAGGTCCAACTTGAGGTTTTTGTGTTCTTCTGCCCGAACTTTCCGGCATTTTTCAATGGCTTCCAAGGCCTTTGTGTAACGGGTGGACTCGAAAATGTCGTCGAATTTCTTCTTGAGCGTAGCGCCGTCTTGTAAGGGCCAGCTGCTTTCTTCCTGGTGACAGAAAACAACGCTTTCGAGGATGGCGGTGGAGATACCCGTGGCTTGAGGAACGAAAGTGTTGAGATCTTGGCATTTGTGGCCGAGGGACTCCGATTTCTTGGTGACGGGGTTGATGGTCTTGATCACGCCTTCGAGCTGCTTGAAGGTGGGGTTCTTGCTCTTGCCTTTGTACTGAAGTTGGAGGGAACGGACAACCACCATCCTTTTCCCATCTCGGGCCTTGAAGCGCAGCTTGATCGAGGCCTTCACCTCCGTATCGTCGGTGAGCTTTGGGTCGTGGATCCAGCTCTGTCCGGCCGTGGATGCCCCCCCGGGAGGAAGCTTGCCCGTGCAGGCATACTTGAGACACTCGATAATGGTAGTCTTCCCCGAACCATTCTGCCCCACAATCATCGTCAGTGGGCTATAGAATTCGATGGTCTGCTCGTCATCCGGAGAAAAAGAACGGATGCCCCGGAGGGCCATTTTTTCCAGGCCCGCCATTGTGCTGGTTGAGGGAGTGGGTTGATGACGTGTTTCAAGGCGTTGAAGAGACGGACCTGTGAAGAAGTCGATGTCCCTGTATGTGGGGTGATCAGACAAGGGGATTCGTGGGCATTTGCAAATATATGGGAGCGACGAGTGGCAACACCCAACACTGTGCACCATGCCATGTTGCGTGTGTGTATAATGGTCTACCGCTGCTGCGAGGAAGAAGCCCCAGTCGAAGGGGAAACATCAACCACGTCGCCTGTCCGCCTGAAACACAACAAAGCGGCAGCTTACCAAACAACGCGCAGAGGGTACTGGACGTGAGGGGTCATGCGTTATCCATGGACATGGCTGACTTGCTATGGTGCCAACTCGCCTCGCTTCCTACAACAATCGACGGGCGCGCCTTACTTTTTAGCGTATTGCGTCAACACAAGAACGTGCGACTTTTTGCCATCCTCTTGAAGCCGCTATGTGCCTGTGTGTTATGTGCTGGAAAATGTGTTGTGCACGGAGGCGGCCTGGAAAAACGACGAAGACTCGCCGCGGGCGTTAGCGAGATGTTGCTGCTCAAAATCCAAGCCACACACGCCCACGCACACAATGCTGTCCTCACCGTCACAGTCAAACATCTTACGTTCTCATACTTTTGCTTTTTCTTTGCCGGGCGAGCAGGCTCAAAAGCCAAGGACAAGATAGATTAAATCATTTTTCGATCACATAGCCTCGCCCTTACCTCCTGCCCCCTCCTTCCATAGCTCAAGCCAAAGCCCACTATCTAAGCCAAACATCAAGAAGCCACGCCCACAATCGCACAACACACGCCATGACAAGTGCAACATCAATCGACGGTACGTGTGTCGCTACACTTGTCGTCTGCGCCTGGCTCAGTCTCCGCCCGCATTCCCGTACTCCCCCAGTCTTGCGGGTATAGGTGGTTGGTTGCAGTAATGCCCAGCCGCTTCCTCTCTCCTTGCCGTCACCCACCACCCAGCCTCCATTTCGCACTCAATTTAGACCATACTTGTCCTCCGCGTTCTTGGTATGATTCTGTCATTGTCTTCCTTACCTGCTCTAATAGACATTCCCACCCCATCCCATACCATTCCCCCATCCCCCCATCCCCCCATCCTCACCACCTCCACTGCTCCCTTTACAGTCCGAAGCGACAAAAAAACCAAGAAGTCCAAGGGCCACCAATGCGACGAGGATGACAACGACGACACCATCGAGCCCGTCGAGGTGCAAGAGGAAACAGCGACAGCAGCAGCGGCGGAGGAAGAAGGAGATGATGCCGCAGCCTCCTCCGGTCGCAAGCGCAAGCGAAAACGTATCCGCAAATTGACGAAGAAGGGCAAGGAGGGCGAGAACGACGATAAGGACGAGGACGATGAGGATGGAGGTAGAGATGACGATGCGAGTCTGCCACTGCGGGCCTCCTCCTCTATCTCACCTACCGCTGCTGCTCCAGGCACAGTCTATGTGGAAGGGATCTCGTACCAAGCCACAGAAGATGACCTCATTCGCTTCTTCCAAGATAAAGGCTGTGGCAAAGTGAAGGAAGTGCGCATGCCTCGATGGCAGGACAGTGGGCGTCCGCGGGGATATGCACACATCGAATTTAAGAAGGGAGGGGAGGAGAGCGTGGGAAAAGCGTTGGCGTTGAACGGAGTGAGCATGATGGGGAGATATTTGACCGTGCAAATGGCGCAGGCACCAAAGGGAGGGGGAGCAGCAGCAGTAACACCTGGGAAAAAACCACCTGGTATGTTTTCGAATGTTGGGGGGGGGGGGGGAAGGTTGGGGGGGGGGGGAAGGGGGGGGGGGGGAGGGAAGGGGGGGAGAGTGTGTCCAGATGATGATAAAAATATAAAAAGTTTGAGATCTGCAATTTTTTTGAAGAACTTTATACGAGTAGTGAAATGATGGGCACACATTAGAAAGGGATGTACCTAAATTAAGAGACATTGAGGAGAGCGACCAAGTGAGTGGATGCTGGCGTTTGGCGTCACGGTTTACTCACCTCTCCGTCCCCCCCTCCCTCTCCGCCCTTGCCTCCCTTCCTACCTCTCACCACAGGCTGTGACACCGTCTTCGTTAAGAATCTGTAAGTCCTTGACATTCTTTTGGCCATTTTACTTTTCCGTTCTTCGCTCTCCCGCCGTCTTTCCCATCCGCCTCCCAAATTTCCCAACACTCACCCTCTCTCTCTCCCTCCCTCTTTCATTGCCTTCCTCCCTCCTTCTTTCCCCCTCCTTCCAGGCCCTACAACATCACCGAAGACACCATCAGGGACGCTTTCACCTTCTGTGGCAAGATCAGAACCATACGCCTGGCCATCTGGCAGCACACACAGCAACAGAAAGGCTTCTGCTACATCCAATTTGAGAAGGAGAACGCCGCCGAAATCGCGGTGAAGAAGCAGGGGGTCATTCAGGTGGGCGGGAGGAAGGTCTTTGTCGACTATGAGACGGGAGCCCCCAAGGCCAGTTACAAAGCCCCGAATGGAAGGCAGTGGAGTAAGGTGCAAGGGAAGGGCGAAACGGCGAGAGGAGGAGGAGGGCACCGGCCACCAAAATAAAGAAAGAAAAAAAGGGGGGGAGGAAAACCAATCTCAAACAACACTAGTTCGAGCGAACTGCGCGGCGAGTGCATGCTCCATCTAATTTCACTTTATCTCTGGTTGTGTATTCACTTTACGTATGAGTGAAATTTGAGTCTCGCATATCAAGCTTTGCCCGGGGTCCTGCCGTTGCAGGTGTATGGATCGTTCAAGCCGTAAAGGCAGTCACCCATCACTTAGCCACCCACACAACGAAGCAATTATCTATTCGTGCCTTGTGCGTGCACGTCATCTCGTCTCGCTCTCTCTACTCCATCCCTGACTTACGTTCGCTCTTCCTCTTTCTCTGCTCTGCCTCTTTTACGCCAAAATTTTTTCTGTCATGTTAACTTTCATTTTTCTATCTCGTCATCCCTTCTCTCTACATTACCCTCCTCCCTCATATAGTCCTCTTTATTCTCTGCTGGGCGGCTCGCTTAGGGATTCATCTTTTCTGCTTTTTCATCTTCTTAATTTTCTTCTTCTACTACTTCTGACTCAAGATCTAAACACTCTACTCCCACTGCTAATTTACCTACATTACCAACACATGTCCTTCGTGGGCCTTAAATTCAAAATTCCCTATCGAACAAGACCCTCAAAATGAGCTGAAAGCCCTTCGAAGCGTCTCCTGACGTATTGACAAAGCGAGGGACAGCGGGCAGGAAGGTGGGAGGGTGGGCAAGAGGGAAGGAGAGGAGAGAAGGTGCATGGTTTTGGAGGCAGTGATACACCCTCCTTGGCCCTGGCAAGTTTCACCCCACTCTCTCTATCGCTCTTTTTCTCTATTCATTCAAGCATGGCACTACTTTCTTGTTACTTTCTCAACCATCAATAGCTACATGACAAAAACCTTTTCCTCTTCTCTTTTCCCCCTCTTTCTCCTCCTTTCCCTCCCCCACCTCCTAAAATCCTCCTTCCCTTTGCATAGCCTACATTGCGCGGGTCGCCCGAATCTTTCCCACACACACAGACACCCTGAATCCTTTCAAAACACAGACGCCCTGAATCCTTTCCTCACACACAGACACCCTGAATCCTTTCAAAACACAGACGCCCTGAATCCTTTCAAAACAAAGACAGCCTGAATCCTTTCCTCACACACAGACAGCCTGAATCCTTTCCTCACACACAGACAGCCTGAATCCTTTCCTCACACACAGACAGCCT
>Ga0160419_100458_pt1 | contig 26175 bp, 25 predicted proteins | sample CelAP2metagpilot_2_FD_108196 | JGI IMG/M metagenome (GOLD analysis project Ga0160419, IMG submission 108196) | Phycosphere-associated microbial communities from Cellana algal ponds in Kailua-Kona, Hawaii, USA - Cellana AP2-4-25 metagenome pilot ... | reverse complement strand
CAAGGAGCGAGGAAACCGCGGGTTGTGGCAGAGAACGAAAAAGGTTTGAGGCGAGCGCGTGGGGGTGGTAATAAGGATAGCAAAAAGAATAGTGGCAAGGGAGGAAGCAGCAGCAGTAGCAGTGGCCGTGATGCGGTGGGCGGCCGCAGAAGAAGCAGCAGCGGCAAGGGCAGCAGCAGCCTCAATAGCAACAGCCGAAAGGAGGCCGTCACGAATGCTGATCATCCTCCCACGTCATCATCCAGAAGTTCGAACGAGAAATACTTCTACTGCTTGCTCAATGGCGGCTTCAACGACATAACCGTCGAGATGTGGAAATGCATCCAGTTCGCCCTCGACACGGACAGGACACTCATCCTGGGTTATGAGAATTACAACCCCGTCTCTCCCCCGTGGACCCCCTACTTCACCCTCAACCAAGAGGGACTACCCAATCTCCGGATTATCACACCCTTCCAAGCTGCCACTGCCCTAAATGAACGAAACCGTCGGGTGAGCGTCTTCCCTTCCCGTCTCACCAATGACCTCGACCCTCTCCTCGGTCCCCGTCCCTCGCACGGACACGCGCCCGAAGGCTTGGATCCTCTCCAGCCTTTTCCCTTCATATATTCTGAGTTAAAACATCTCAAATTTAGATTTGATGGGGAGTATGATGAAGATGTTGTCGTTTTCCACCGCCAGGGCAACGTCGGCTCCGGGCTGGATCTCTTGAGGAACATGCGTTTCTCCTTGGAAATTCGCCGAACTTTCTTGGAGCGATGGAGCAAGCTATCCAAGCCCTATATAGCGCTACATTTAAGACGGACGGACAAGAGCTGCAGTGATATGAAATTGGAAAAGATTCTCAAGGCATTGCACCGGCTGGGGAAGTCGGGTTTGGTCCCCGAAGGCCCTGTCTACGTAGCAAGTGACCATCCAGAACTACCAGACAACTTTCGAGAGGAGCTCGAAAAGACGCAGGCGAGAGAGGTTGTGTCTTTCACATATCATCCGCCCATACATGAGCAACGGAACGCCAAGAAGGAGGATCCATACCTACAACGACAAAAGGAGCATGAGCGGCACAGCCTGGGGTTGGAAGGTCTGCATTTACATGATGACTTGAGCCCCGAGGAAAAGCACCAGACGAACCTTGATGCGTTTGTAGACTTACTGCTTTTGGCTATGGCGCAAGAGCTGGTGACCTCGTGTGGGGGCTACAGTCACTTGGCCAGAGAGCTGCACGAAGACCCGGCTGTAGTGCTCTCGCTCTTAAGTTTGCCAAAGCCGAGACCAGGAGAGAATATGGATGCGCTTTTGGAAGCTGCTGCTGCTGTGGAGAGGGGAGTACAATTAGAGATGACGAGTAAAACGTAGAAAAAGGAAGAAGAGACGGAAGAGGGGAGGTTGGGATTGAGACTTGTGACGGGATGTTGATAACGTTTTTTTTTTTAGACCGACCAATTCTGTTTGTCATCTGTAGGCACATGGTGCACACCACGAGGGGACAGGAGAATAAAAGAAATGAGTGAAAATGAGTGAATGGTCTTTGTGGGGCTTCGGCCCATTGAAATGTGACCAAGGGCAATGCAATGCTTTGCTGCCGTGTTACTGCCTGTGTGGGTGAGCGTGGAGACGGTTGCTGCTTCTTGTTTCTGGAAAAACTCATAAGCTTCTGGGCTCTCCTTTCAAATGCCTCAGGGCTTTACAAGACAAGCGAGGCAAGCATGCGCAGGAAGTTGCGTGCTGGCTCGAATGTGATGACCTCCGGACACAGGTTGTGTGTGGCACGGTTGCATGATGCAGGATACTTCGCTCCGCACAGAATGCCTTTGTTCCTGTTCGTACATGCCTGGCCCTCCCTTGGCATCTATTGCTCGAGAGGAGCCCCATACTGACGCCAAACACTGCCGATAGACTTATTCTGTCGCCCTGCTTTCTCCCCTCCCGTCCCCCCTACCACAGAACAACTTCATCATCATGCTCCGACAAATCTTGCGCAGGGCCCCAACCCGGGCGCTCACGGTGCAAATGCGTGGCATGGCAGGTAAACTATTGGGTGGCGAATAGGATTTGGTGGGCTTGCTATAGACAGCGCGTGGAGCAGAGTGTGGCGGAACCAGCCGGAGATGCAGGAAGGTGCCGTGTGCGGCACGCGGCAGGTCAGGCAAGGGGCCGAGTTCGCACACGCTCCTTATTTTGATGAGATGAAGCCTTATTTCCGAGTCGTAAAACTAAGAAAATAAAAGTAGTTTGTTTTTGTGTATTGTGTTCTTCTGTATCTCAGATCATCCTACGCCTCCCCCATTGTCTCCTCACACAACATCCCTCATCCCCTCCCTTTACTCTCACACCTGAAAAGGCGGCAAGGACGTCCGCTTCGGCGTGGAAGGCCGCGCACAGATGCTCATGGGCGTCGACAAGCTAGCCGACGCCGTGCAAGTCACTTTGGGCCCAAAGGGTCGCAACGCCATTATTGACCAGCCTTTTGGAGCCCCCAAGATTACGAAGGACGGAGTCACCGTTGCAAAGAGCATTGAGTTCAAGGAGCGCTTCGTCAACATGGGTGCGGCGCTTGTACGGCAGGTGGCGAGCAAGACCAATGACATTGCTGGGGATGGAACGACGACAGCCACGGTCCTTACCCGGGCGATTTTCTCGGAGGGCTGCAAAGCTGTGGCTGCTGGGCTGAACCCAATGGACCTGCGAAGGGGGACGCAGTTGGCGGTGGATCACGTGGTGAAAGTGTTAAATGATATTTCGCGCGCTGTGACCAGTAAGGCGGAGGTGTCTCAGGTGGGGACAATCTCGGCCAACGGAGAGAAGGCCATTGGAGATTTGCTGGCGGATGCGATGGAGAGGGTGGGGAAGGAGGGCGTGATCACCGTGCAGGACGGCAAGACCCTGCACAACGAGTTGGAGGTGGTGGAAGGGATGAAATTCGATCGTGGGTACATCTCTCCTTATTTCATCACAGACAACAAGACTCAGGCGGCCGAGCTTGAAAACCCTTACATCCTGTTAGTCGAGAAGAAAATCGCATCCATCCAATCCCTCATCCCTCTATTGGAAATGGTGGTGAAGACCCAGCGTCCCCTTCTCATCATTGCGGAAGACGTCGAGTCCGAAGCCTTGGCGACGCTGGTCGTTAACAAACTGAGGGCAGGAATCAAAGTGGCTGCTGTGAAGGCTCCCGGTTTTGGGGATAACAGGAAGGCGACTTTGCAAGATATTGCCGTCTTGACGGGCGGGCAGGTGATCAGTGAGGACTTGGGGTTGAAAGTCGAGAATGTGACGGAGGACATGTTGGGGACGTCCAAAAAGGTGACGGTCTCGAAAGATGACACCTTAATTTTACATGGCAATGGCGCGCGGGAGGCGATCGACGAGCGGTGCGTGTTGCTTAAGGATTCCATCGCTGCCACTGCATCTGACTACGAGAAGGAGAAGCTGCAGGAACGCCTAGCCAAACTCTCGGGGGGGGTGGCTGTGATCAAGGTTGGTGGTGGAAGCGAGGTTGAGGTGAACGAGAAGAAGGACAGAGTGGTGGATGCCTTGAACGCGACCAGGGCGGCTGTCGAGCAAGGAATTGTCCCGGGGGGGGGGTTGGCACTGCTGTGGGCCAGCAAGCAGTTGGAGGAGGTCAAGAGTAAACTGACCAACATGGACCAGAGAATCGGCGTGGAGATCATCGAGAAGGCACTCAAGGCACCCGCGAGGTCGATCGCAAACAATGCTGGGGTGGAGGGGGCGGTTGTGGTGGGGGAGTTGCTGAAGAAGGAAAAGCCGGAGTTGGGGTACAACGCCCAGACTGACGAGTACGTCAATATGTTCGAGGCGGGGATCATTGACCCGACCAAGGTGGTAAGGACTGCTTTGGTAGATGCCCAGTCGGTTGCTGCCTTGATGATTACGACCGAGGCAATGATTGCAGATTTGCCCAAGGAGGAGGGGGAGGGGGGGGGGATGCCGGGAATGGGTGGGATGGGTGGGATGGGCGGGATGGGCGGGATGGGGTTCTAATGTGAGAGAAAGTGAGTACCGAGTATAGAAGTTGAGGAGTATCGAATGTTTGGTACATACACTATTTCATTGAAGGGGTGTAAGCCCTGTGTGTGAATGTGTGTGTCGGGGAATGGGGGGTTAGCGACTGACGGGCGGACTCATGGGGTGTATCTGGTACGGTGTGTGGCGGGAATGAAGAGAGAGTGTGTGAGAGCGAGAAAGAGAAAGAGAAAGAGTAGACGTATCACGATTTTGTGTCCTCCAAGATTTGACTGCCGGTGCTTCTTTTCATATTTTCTCTCTTCTTAGAACTTGAAAATATGTCCTCATAGCGAGGCAGTGCATGATGGGAGGAGCAACAACCAAACATAAAAGGAACATTAAGGCGAAAGACAATCTACGACCTAAAAGACAGGCCCCAAATTTTGCGAGAGGGTGGTGTCATGGGGCAGTTGCGGACAACGTGCGGACTGTCTTGTGCATCCAAATGCAAACTCTCGTCACATCCTTTTGCGTTTGCGTTGATTTCCCAACCTAGGGTGCCCGGAGCCCAAAAAAAAACTGATCATTATACATTCGCACAGCCTTCCAGCACCATGCCCCTTGCTAATGACCCCTAAGCATCTAAATGCGAACTCTCGTCACATCCTTTTGTGTTTGCGTTGATTTCCCTACCTAGGGTACCCGGAACTCAAAAAAAAAACTGATCATTATACATTCGCACAGCCTTCCAGCACCATGCCCCTTGCTAATGAATGACCCATAAGCCTTTCCATCTACACGCAGACAGGCCTTGTTGTCCAAGATTTGGCTACTTGCTTGCGCCCTGCGCGGGGTCAACGCGTTCGCTCGCCAAATCCAGCACCTCATGGCCCAGCCGCCCTCCCTCCCGCCCCTGCTCTGCCTCGGCCTCTGCCTTCTGAGTCTTGCCGTTAGGACAACAAGCAGCAACGAGGATGGCATGGACACTTGGGTCGTGATGGTACGATTTTATTGCCTATTAGTAGTCCTTATCGGCCCGGCGGGCATCGTTCTTAACCTCCTCTTCCCCTCCCCCTGACCCCAAGGCATGTACGTCTCGCTTCTGGTTCAACTACCGGCATGTGGCTAACGCCCTCTCCTTCTATCGGTTGGTCAAGCGCTTTGGGGTGCCTGACAGTCAGATTGTGCTGATGCTGGCGGACGACATGCCTTGCAACGCCCGGAACGCCCGGCCAGGTCCGTGATTATGCCTTGCTATACCTGTACAAGCTCTTGTCCCCATTCTATGCCTCATCTTTCCCACACCCTATTCTCGTTCTCTTACATAGGCAAGGTGTACCGTGCCACGACGCATGCCACGGACCTGTGCACGGACGGAATTGAAGTGGACTACAAGGGGGACGAAGTGACTGTCGAGAATTTTGTTCGAGTCTTGACGGGGCGGCACCCCGCAGGATGGCCTCTCTCCAAGCGTCTTTTGAGCACCAATAGAAGCCGCGTACTCTTATACATGACGGGCCATGGTGGGGACGAGTTTTTGAAGTTTCACAACCACGAGGAGATAAGCAGCAATGACCTGGTGCGGTACTCTCGGAGGGAGAAATGAGCAGAGGCAGATGTGTCCGCAAGTGCTTGAGAATAAACTGGGAATGAGGATTAGCTCTGTTAGGGTAATGAGAATTACTTGAGGATTATCCCCCAGCCCTTTACATTCACCCCATAAATTCCCGACTTTATCTCTTCCTCTCTTCCTCTCTCCTTTCTGCTCCACTTCCCCTCAGGCCCATACCCTGGAAGACATGCAGGCCGCAGGGCGTTTCCAAGACTTGTTCTTCATCGTCGATACCTGCCAAGGCGGCACGCTCTTCCGACAACTCCGCACGCCGGGTGTTCTGGCGATGGGCAGCAGTGGCCGGGGCGAAAATTCGTTCGCCCATCAAAATGACATGAAATTAGGTATCGCCTTGATCGACCGCTTCACGGACGCCTCATGCGAGTATGTCCACAAGCTCGCTGACCGTGCGACTACGTCAGAACTAAGCTCCGAGCTTGCTTTTTTGGCACAGATTTCTTTGTCCATGATGCTGCGGTCATACAATCCCGTGCAGCTCAAGTCTACGCCAGTTCTACGCACGGATTACTTTAGGACGGACAGAAAGAATGAGGGCGAGGAAGGAGGAGACATCAACAATAATATTAGTGAGCACTTTGCCCGCATATCTGTCGCGTACTTTTTCGCCCAATCCAGGCAGGTTCGTTTGATCGCGATGAAGGCAGAGGATAAGGACAAAGACGAGGATGAATGCTGGAAAAGCAATTTCAGCAGCAGCAGCAGTTTTGATGGGTCCTGGCAATTATTTTCTGTGCATGGCACGAACCGTCCTGACTCTGAACCACCGTCACATGTACCCATCATGTCAGCATATTTTCTAGAGAATCGCATGATTCATGCGTTGGCAATTTTTCCTGTGTGTGCCGTGAGCTGGGCAGCGTGTAGAATGCGGTGATGAGAGGAAACTTTTATGTGTAGGGCGAGTGATGCGACCCCACAATCGTTGTTGAGACAATAATTCACATAAAGCTGAACAAGGCTAGATTCCCCTAATGCTAACAAAGTAGTAATCAAAAGAGCACTTGCTTGCTTGCCGGAGTGAGACGGGGGAACCTTCATACTACTTTGTCTAACGCCCCCTAGTCTACTCCACTCTGCTATGCGAAATTCTTGGAAGACGGCCGGTGAACTTTGTGGTGGCCTGTTGGCCGCACAAATTCAAGAAGGGCAGTGACAATACAAGAACAGCGGCGAAGCAGCGACGCTTTCCCCCATCATCAGGATAGTACGCAAAAGGTGAGGTGTATTTTGTGTTCGATTTTTTTCTTTCTTCTCATTTCAGTGTACACAATGTCCCCTTTGCCTTCCCTTTCAACACTTCCTTCCCTTTGTCGTGACTATTCTATTGACACGTATTCTTCTTATCATCCAAAGTCTAACCTTTTCGGAATAAACCTTCGAAGAACTCGCACTCACGTTTCTACCGCAGGTTATCCCCTTGCCTCCATTGTCTCTATCGCTACTGGCACTCGAAATCGGTCCCCCGTCTCTTGAACAACACGGTCTCGCCATTCAATGCAATAGCCGGGTTGCTTGACTGTCGGCAATAGCTGTCGTGGATCCTCCTTCGTCTTGACATTTCCGTCCATGAATTTTACGAACAATTCCCCAAAAAACTTCCTCCATTCAGCCACAAGGTCCTCGGCATTGCCTACACATCTGTTCGTCATCATGGCGAGCGCCTTGTCCTCATCTTCAGCCCACAGTCGAACAAACTCGTTGTCGATCGAGGCTGCAAGCTCTTGGTGCTTTTCTTCTCGGACTTTTTGTCGTTGCTTGACATCCGGATGGATTAGAGAGTAGCGGGTATAGGCAAAGTTTGCAACCATATTGAAGACCCAAAATGCCTTCTCCGGCTCAAATACCGCGATATCCCCAGGACCGTAGCTAGGGGGGACACGCGTTTGGCCGCCATAAACAGGAGTCATGACCGAAGAGTCCGTATCGTCCACCGCAAACAGTTGCAGAGCCTTGATCGGATCGGGCATGTCACGACGTAGTTGTGCCAAGAGATTGAATCCAGTTTGCTGCGTGGCGGCTGCACGTTCATGGAAGTACGTTTGGCCGTCACTCGCTGTCCACGTCAAAGGTCGCCAGCGGTAAGGGAGACCGAACGCCTCCGCACCCACGTCCGTGTTGAAGGACAAGGGTGTATCTTCGTAGTGGCTACGCATGGCCTCAAGGATGTCCGAGGTCCGCAGCGGCGCCAGCGGCTTGATGTACAGGGGCATACGATTCGTCAAATTAAAACCCAAAGCATAATCGAGATAGGGTCCCATGATGGACGCATCAGCAGCCGTGGCACGATGAAAGAAATCCCAGACACGGCCCTCACATCCCCTCGCGGTTTCAAAAGTCAAAGGATTGTACACATCGCTGAACGAAAAGGCCTCGTCGGGAGCGTCAGAGGGAAAGCGGCCAATATGACGGGCAAATGCAATCGCATCGTCCGAGTACAGAATCTCATCTTCGTTACCCTCTGGAAATAGACTGCAAATGCGTGCCTGGTTCGCATGGGCAGAGATGTAGCCATTTGGGATCCGTTGCGCCGCCCAGACGGCACCTTTCTCGTACCCACCCTTCCCAATCATCTCCAAGATCCACACCTCATCAGGATCAGCCACCGTGAAGCTTTCTCCTTCCGAAGCGTATCCATACTCGGTGACAAGATCTGTCATGATTTTAAGTGCTTGACGCGCGGAAGTAGCACGCTGAAGAGCGATATAGATAAGCGAGCCGTAGTCAAGGATAGCATCGGGCTGACTCGCTAGCTCCTCAAGGCCTCCCCAGGTCGATTCCGTGATGCACAACCCATATTCATTGACGTTTCCGATAACATTATATGTTAAAGGCACCTGAGGCAAGAGTGAATTCGACAGACGATGGGGCTGGGGCGTTGATACACAGAAGTACTCTCAAAAGGCATGAGGGCGCTTGTGGGTGGGGAGGATGTATTTACCTGATCAATGACGCCTCGATATTCACCTGAATCCCAGTCCGTCACTTTGATTTTATCCCCAGATGAATGATTACTGCGAGGGAAGAACTGCGAATTCATGCGGACGGGTGTTTTCATATATATACGGGACAGGCTTCCTAACGTTAGGCCCGCACATGAGCCCAACCGTAAAAGATGCTCCCCGGGGAGAATTCCGTGCCCAATCCTTACCTGAAGATACCCATACAAAGTATGGGAGTCCGCCGCATAGGTGACTTGCAAAGTCTCGGTTTGTGACGCGCCCGAAGTGACAATGAAGCACGAGCAGCCTTCGACCCACGGCAAAAATACAGCCAGCAGCAAGAGCAGCGACGCCCGCAACCGCCAGTACCGCATATTAGCGCTCATCGAAGTAGGGAGGAGGGAAGGTTTGAGTGCGAATAATGAGGGAGAAAAGAGGATAAATGTGCGATGAGAAAACAAGAAGGCCTGCTCTGCACCTGGTAGCCTTCGTATATTTGACAATGAATTTGTTCGGTTGTTCGGCTCCAACAGACTGTCGTCGGAGGTTCCGACTCGGATGTCGGACAATTTTGGGTCGTGGTTTGCGGCCCGAATCGTGACCCAAATTGATTTTTCGTCCCAATATTCCGCGACCCAAATCCCAAGATATACACTCCCTGATATGAGCACGCCCCATGCGTTTAACCTTGGTGATGAATATAGTAATACGTTGTTAGCTCGCTCGAAGTTGCTCGAGAACGTCTTTTCAACTGACCTATTTGCCACCACGGCTGCTCTACGGGTAGTGTGGCTGAGACCGGTCAATGAATTGTGGTCGAGGTGCCATTACTCCAGGTGCATGAGAAGGTGTTTTTTTTTTTATTTGAGTAACTACTTTTCGCTGATATATGCGCGGAGAAGGGAGGACACTATGACATACACTATGTAGTCAAAGTAATTTTAGGAAACGCAGAAAATCATATGTGGAGGTGCGTGCACTTTCAGGAGATGTTACGGAAACGCGTGAACAAAAAGAACCAAGCAGAGAAAGATTGATTGATTCAAATGTTTTTCATCATTCCCTGCGTCGCACAAGATGGCGCACGCCAAGAAAGAAAGCGCTATCAAATTTATTAATCACCCCGCCAAAACATTACGTGTGTCGTCTCGCGCGGACACACACTCTCTTCCCAACCGTTCCATAAGTTTAAGAAACACAAATCATTCGTTCATTAAATTTTATTGCTTGGGTAGCGAATCCCCTCTCTCGCTTTTAACTTTCTTGCTTACCTCAACCTCCATCAGATAAAGATAAAAGGCGCACATCGGTACAAACAAAAGAGCTGCGCCAGGGCATTCGCCTGATGCGGTGGTAGGTATTCCGTACGTCGAGTGAAAACGTTCCCTTCCTCGTGCTTAACAAGGTACCACGGATCCCATGCGCACAAATGAAAGAACTCACAGTCTCTTTTGCCCTTCTCTCTGTCCGTTTTCCTCCGCACCAAGACGACGCTGAAGTCCCTTGGCTGCTAAACCTCCCTCTTGCTGCACACGGACAACCAATTGGTGTCTCAAGCTTGCAGTCTGCTTTCGAACAGGTTATATTTTTCCTATGTGATGCAAATTTGCCCCATTGCCCGCTTGATGTGCCCTGGCTGTCTATTTAGCTCTTGGACTTCATCCACTCTCCAAGCAGTCCTATTTTCTATTTATAAAATTGAATTTACATAGGCCATTACCCGCCCCATCGTCATTTTGCTCTTATCCACTTCCACGGTGTCATGACATGGCCGAGTCTGCCGCCGCCTCAGCCTCTGTTGCCCGTTGCCCGTCATGATTCTGGTGAGGAGCTACGATACAGCAATGGAAAGCCCGAGCGCGGCGCTCCTCGTCACGCACCAGGGAGAGCAGAATGTTGGCATGTTGGTAGCCTTGCTGCGAGAGAGGTGCGGCACGCGCGGCGGCCGTTGCAAAATAGGCTGGGTTATTCTCGTCCAGGGCGGCCGTTGAGAGGAGGCGGGCGATGGATTTGAAGAGCTCCTCCAAGCACTCGGGGGCGGCTAGGCTAAAAAGTGTGACGCCCGTGAGCTTGTTGTTGGTGTATCCGGTCACGCGACTAAATTCGTCGTTGCACTGCAGGATACGTCCATCGATCGAGACCACGGCCATGGGCACGTGCGAAGACCGGAAGATCTCGCTGAAATCGAGGACTATCTCCCGATGCGCTGCGCCTGCCGCCGACATACCTCTGCCTCCACCTCCGCTGCTCATGCTCTCTCCATCCTCTGACGCCGAGCTCACAGAGGAGGAAGACGGCCCCCCGCCCCCGCCCCCACCACCGCTGCCCCCACTGCGGACACTGTTATTGCCACTCCCGCCGCCGCCGCTGCTACTTCCACCTATCTTGTGCTCCTGGTCTAGACAGTTCTTGCGCTGGCGGAGGTGCTGGATGTACTCGTCGCAAGCCGCCAATATATCGAACTTGGAGGTGGAGCGAAGGGGGAAATTGCTGTTCTCAAGCACACCCTTGAGACTGTCGATCTGGTCCGTGATCAGATGTGCCCGCCGCTGCTCCCGCTCATTCCGCAGCCGCTTCTTCCGTTCCTCCGTCATACCATCCTCGTCTTGTGTGCCCCCATCTGTGCTGGCACAACTCTGTGTGGCTGAGACCCCCCGCTTCGCGGAGGAACCACCACCAATCATGCTGTCGGTGCAGTTGCCACCAACACTTCCACCGCTCCCACTGCCGCCCATTTGCGCAACTTGCAGCAGCTCCTGCTTTACCACCGGCTGCGGAATGAGCATGACCGGGCTCAAGGGCAAAGGTTTGGGCAGAATGGCCACGTCATATCGGGGCAGGATGGGTGTGTGCTGGTGGTAGCCCGCCTGCTGATGGTGCTGCTGTGGATTCTGCAGGTGCGAGGCACCTGAAGGCCTGCAAAATTGCTGCTGCAGTGATTGTTGTTGCTGCTGCTGTGGTAGTTGTTGTTGCTGCCTCTGTCCTTGTTGCTGCTCATATTGTTGGTGTTGATGATGTTGCTGTTGCTGGTAGTGCCGCTGCTGCATGGGCGTGGGCATAAACTTTGAGGGACAGAAGAGGGAGGAAGAGGGTTGCTGCGACGGCTTCTGTCGCAGTTGGACCGGTGCTTGTGGTAGTAATGATGCCGCATGAGGAGCTATTCTCTGTGGAAGATCCCCCCCCCGTTTAATATCGCTCCCAAACACGGGTGCGGGTGCCAAGGGGGCCGAGGAATGACGGTCTCGTGTCATGGAAGGAGGTGATAACCCTTCCGACACGCCCGGCCCTATGTCGTCGTCCACATCGCTGTTCCAATCCATCGCACCACCGTCGAAATTTGAATCTGGCATCTCTTCTTGCGAAAGTGATGGCTGCTGCTGCTGCTGCTGCCGCTGCTGTCTGATGTCGTTGCAGTTAGTTCCCGCCTCGCCTTCAGCGCCTCCGCCGGCACTGGAAAAAGGCCAATGAAATTTTGCGCCGCCACTTCCACTGCCACCGCCACCAGCTTCAGCAATAGAAGAAGTGCCAAAGCCGCGGGCATGCTGAGAGGATGGAAGTTGGCGGTGGTGCATGTTGTGCACAGTCGGAGCTGAAGTAGTCGCTCCCGCCGTCGTCGTCGTTGTCGTCATTGAGGCCGTTTGTGACTTTGAGTCACCAAGCTCTGACGGGTGCCCTCCCCAGTCCATCTCATGGATGTGCCTGTGGGTGAGAAAGGGTAGTTGGGTGTGGTGGGGTGAATCAGGAAGGCACAGGATTTCAACACGACACCAGTGCGGAAATGGATCTGGGGGGAGATATGTGTTTTTCCGGGGTCTTTGTGTCGTCTGCCTCGCCCGGGTGGCTGTAGATGTGAGGCAACCACCTTGTTGACCGAATTTGAGACAGTGGGAATATTTATGCTAGGGCAGGTGGAGGGGCGACGCAGAGGATGCACATGAGGGAAAGAACCGATACAAAAGCACTTGCGCGGCGACACGTACCCAGTCACAAGAGAGCAAGCTCAACACACTTCGGAGAGCGTTTTTCTGTGGACCCCATGGCATGATCCAACCAAATGGGCCTCGATTGCCCAGGCGCAACTTGCCTTGTAGGCATACACCACACCAAGCGAAAACCCGGACACCAAGGCCCCACAACCCCACAGTCGAGTCCCCCCCAAAAGAAGACGAGTTGATAATATATGAGACCATAGGTAATATGAGTTTTACTTTTTGCTTCTTTGTACTTTTTCGCAAGCTGGGTCTCACGGACCTGCGCATTACTCAGAATTTTCATGCGTGACTGACTCCCCACAAATATACGGCCCTTTGCTTTTAACACTGGGAGAGAGGATGGGCGATGGGAGGTTGATTCTTGCTGGGGGCAATATATGGACCTAAAGGGGCTCTACAGTGATGAGGGCAAGAGGAGAGGTTGGTGGGCCAGATGCAACTCTTGGGGACCAGGGTATACTCAAACATCATTGACTTTCCAGCCCCCACTCAAGACGGGGAGGGAGGAGGAGGAGGAGGACGAGGAGGAGGAGGTGGTGGTGGTGGTAGGAGGCGAGCCACCATTGTGGTTGAATGTCGAGATGTTGGTTATCGAGGAGAGAAAAGAGGAGCCGCGGACAACAGCACTATCAAAGAGGGTGCGGAAAGAAGAGAAAGGCTGGGTTGTCCCGCCATCGAAGTGGTCGCTGTCGTGGCCCTGAAGATTGGAGGGCAGAAAACTAGCTTGGTCCTTCTTGGCTGACACAGACGAGGAAACGACGCGCACTTTCCCTCCATTTCCTACCGTGTCGACTCCTTCCCCTTTCTTGGTGCAGTGCTGCACCCAAGGATGGCGCAATGCGTCCGCAATTGTGATGCGCGCGGTCTCGTCGACTGTCAGCATGCGCCGTGTCAAGTCTTTCGCTGCAGGTGAGATCCGTGCCCAATCCAGCTCGTCCATGACAAACTCTCCCCGTACCGAGCGTTCTAGAGCGTCCTGGTGACTGCTGCAACTTCCACCCACCTCCTGCTGGCGCTCCTGCTGCTGGTGTTGAAAGGGCGCGTAGCCGACCAAACATATATGAAGCACCACCCCCAGACTCCAGACGTCAGCTGACGGCGTGTAGCGCTTGTGCAAAATCACCTCGGGCGCCATGTAGCCAATGGTGCCATTCACGCGCTCGTCGAATGCCAAATTATATCGCAGGCGCGACAAGTAGTCCCAGTCCTGCTCGGCGTCCTCCTTCTCCTCATTATCATCCCCCTCTTCTGTCTCCTCCTCCCTCCCTTCCTCCTCCTCCTCCTCCTCCTCCTCCTCCTCACCGCCCCACCCCTCTTTTCCTGCAACACACTCGCTTACTGCAGCCCTCACCTCCAACTTCTTGATTATGCCTTTCCCATATCGGCTGCTCCGCATCCCGAGCCGATTCGTCGGCTGCATCTTGCGCGACAGGCCAAAATCCGTGAGAAGAACCTGTGACAGGTCCTCTTCCTTGACGAACAGCACGTTCTCAGGCTTGATGTCCAAGTGAAGCACACCATGCTGGTGAAGAGCCTGCACCGCCGACAACAGTCGAGATACTACCACGGCAGCTTCGGCTTCCGACCCACGGCCCCTGCTGACCAGGCGCTGGAGCAGGTCGCCCCCACGACACAGGGGGAACATGATCCAGACCCGGCAACCCTCTACGTAAATGCGCCGAGGCGCCATCAGGTGCGGGTGTTGAATCCGCTTCCTAACCAAGGCCAAAATATCCGTTTCAGCCAAGGCCTGGTCCCGCTCCATCCGTCGGCGGACATGCATGACCTTAACTGCCAACCGCTCACCATTGCGCATGTCCAGCATCTCCACCACCTGGGAAAACCCGCCCTCACCCAAGGAGGGCCCGAAGCGTAATGCCGACCACCACTCGGCCAAGGCGATACTCTTCCTTATCTTGGTCATCCATACCTCCTTCTCTTGCAAGCTCTCTGCTCGAAACCACCACCCTTCCGTTGGCACGTGTCCATGCCCCTGGCTACTGGATGAGACAACCGAGCCTACAATTGACCGCCGCTGGTGAAGCTTGCGGGTCAATTGATGCGGTGAGATAAGGGGCTCCTTCTCCCCTGTGCTGGGCGCAGCGTCCGCGACCCCGTCTAATGAGTGTGTGGGTGTACCGTCTGAATCACCCTCATCGAACTCGTCATCGGAGCTGTGCGCCCCGCAGATCTCTTCCTCCTCCTCGACTCTTTCAGAAGGGTACGCGTCTTCGGGTTTGCCAGGAATCACACGGAAGGATAGACCATCTGCACAGTCCTCCTCCACCACCCGGCTCCACTGCGTCAATTCCATGCATCCAATCGACCCCTTCTCCGGACAGTCGCCTCCGCCACTTCCCCCCGGCGCTGCCGGTCCATTAGCATACCACAATCTACGGTTTGCAAGACCGACCCACCGTCGCCGCCATATCCGGAGACCACCCGAGCCTTGCTTGATCAGCCAACCCTCCTGGGCAGGGGAAAAGACAAAGAGCCCGTCTTCAGGCCTAGCGTTCTCTTCCTCTTCCTTACTGCCACCGTCCTCTGCAACCTTTTCCACACCTTGAGTCCGGCACGACTTATCCTTCTGGAAAGCGACCGCGTCCCGCTGCCGACGGCGTCGCTCCCGCTGTCGTTGCTGCTGCACGTGGCGGTCTTCCATGGCTACTTGCAAGCATCGATCATCCAAGTCCGGGTGTGACTCAGCACCCTTTCCATAGACCTTATAACTTACATGGAGCGGCGGGGCAAACATGGCTGTTTGGTGGATTGTGATGAACATAGAAGGAGCGAGCGAGAAATGAGCAATATTACAGGGCACGTGGACAGATGCTAGACACATCCCCGTCGCCGCGATTCCCTTTGAGACGTGAAAAATGGAAAACCAAGCCTACACTTGACGTCCTGAAGAGTGCTCAACAATGACAACCCTCCGATTATACGCACCTAATGTGGTAGAGTAACGCAAGTAGGCGCCACTCGTCGAGGCGGCGGTGCCTCGTTGTTCTCCTTCTCTGCTGATGCTGTTTCAGAGCGAGGCTATCAGGGCCAGAAGAAGGTGCTGGCCGCAGCCTGGAGTGCTAATGCGCAAAGAAGAAGGAAGGACGGATGAGCATGTACCAAAGAGAGTAAAACAACAAAGAAATCCTCTGGACCCTACAAATTGCATGCTCTCTTCAGTCACTTTGAACGTGGTGCGTCACGATGCGTGTCGCTCGTTTCAGCTCTTCGATCTCCTAAGTCAGAGGAAAGCATGAGATGGCGAACGAAAACCACGATTGTGCTGTGTATGCATTTTTGTTTGTTTGCTTTTTTTGTGCAGGCATCTGGCTTTCTGCCTCACATAAACAAAAACACATCATCCGCCATGCACACCGTGCCTTCTCTCCATCGCCTACCTCGGTTTTAAAATCACATGTAATCAATCATTATCAACTATCCATCACATTCCTTTTCATCTGCACCCGTCATTGACATGTCAAAATTTGCTCTTGTCGTTGCCGCCAATGGTGCGGACGCCGTTCTCAAAACCTGGGGGCATCATGGAGTCATAGGCATCATTTTGCCATGGCATTTGCTCACCTGTTGCCTGCGCCTTGCCTTCCAAGGCCTCAAGGTCAAAGACCGAGACGGAGCCCTTCTGCCACATGTAGTCCTGTTGCTCGCGATGGGTCATGGCCTTGCCATAGATAGTGGTGGAGACCTCTTCCGCCTCCTCCACCAGGGCCCGCAGCATGGCCCCAAAGTCGTTGGCCTCGATGTTCCCAAAGTTCTTGATGAGCTGCCGGAGCTCCTCGATGAAATCGGGCGGGGGCACGTCCGGCATAGCCTCGGTTTTAGCCCCCTCTGCCGTCAAGGAGGTGGCCTTGGGTCGAAAGGCGTCGTGCAACACCTCCTTGCGCTTCTCCGAGTCGGTCACCCGCAGCAAGCGTCGGACCAACCGCGTGGACGGAGTCAGCTTCTCGTCGATCGCTTCCCGGGCCGTGGCCACGAGTTTGCGAAATAATTCCGCCGCAGGAGCTGCCCCAGCCCGCTCCGCCTGCTGCACATTCGTCTCGAGTAGCAAGATAAAGGGCTCATCAATTTCGCCCCGGTCGTTCAGCTCGTAAATCTTCTCGAGCATGGCGTCCACGGCCCCGGCCTTGACGATGTTTTGCAAACGCTCCGCCGCTCGGGACATGCGCTCCTGCAGAATATACTCGATGTGGCCCTTAAGAGCCATCAGGCGGGAGAGCATGTCGGAAGGCGTGGAGGCATCTGCCAGGCGCTCGCCCAGCAGGTCCAAGAACTCCATGGTGCATCGCTCATAGTTGGCCTCAACTACCTCCCGCACATACGAGGCATCCCCAAAGTCAAGACCCAAGAAGGCCTCCAGCAACTGCTCATAGCTCTGTTTTGGGTCCATGGCCGCGGCCGCATCGTTCCCGCCCATCCCCACCGCCCCCGCCGCCGCATCTCCCGCACCCCTACCCTGCAGACGCTGGAGCTCCTCACGCTGGCTCTGACGTTGCGCTTCAGTCTCTTGCACTGTCTGGGCCCGCTTCTTGGCCTCTGCCATTTCTGCCATAAGCTTAGCTTCTTCCTCCAGCTGCTGTTGCTGTTCCTCCTTCATCCGCGCCGCGTCTTCCACCTTCTTCCGCTCCACGGCCTTCTTGACGGCGTCTACCATTTCCACGAGCGAGCGCAGCGCTTGCCGCTCGTCCAGGTCCGTGGCCTCGCTGATGCGGCTTTCCAAAAAGTCCACAAACCCGGCATTACAGTCGTCCAGTCGCTTGTAAATCACTTCCCGCACGTCCTCGGTCGTAAAGATGAGCTCCGCCAGCAACACGTCATATGGGTCCTGAGGAAGGGTGGAGAGGGTACGGAAAGGCGGGTGATTGAGAGACGAATACAACGGGGACGACATCTCGTATCACACACCAAACATCATTCAGCATATATTCTCCAACGCGACCTTGCTGACCACGTACCGACACTCCCTTTCGAGTGCTGCGCTCGTATCACGTCTCATACCCTAATCCGCACAACGTACCTCTTTGATGACGGCATCTTCCTGTGCGTTTCCACCCAACAAGTCGAATTCGCCTGGAGCCGGATCATTGCTGACCTTGCTGACACTACTACTACTTTTGAGAAGGTCGTATTCCCCTCCGCCGCCCGAGGCTGACAAGGGCCCTAGACTTGCGGCTGTGCTACTGGAGGCTAGGCGGGCATTAGCGGCAAGTACCGGACAACGAGGCAAAAAACCTACAACCGCTTGGGAGAGGAGGAGAAGACCCAGAACGCGCCACATCATGATCTGGATGGGGCGGGTGAGTAGATTAGCTAAGAGCAAGTTGCCCGTGAAGTGTATCGTTGACAACAGCCGGTGGTAGGGGACAACTAAAGTAGTAGTGCTGACTGGTGATCAGAGCGCCATCTACTTGCCCTACATTTGCAAAGGCATTTTTGCTCCCATGTGTGTACTGGATTGTGCACGTTAGCGTTAAGTAGGGCGACAAGCAAGGAGCAAATATAGGCCATCATACTAAAAAGGATACTCTTCCGAGAGACTCGGAGCGACTCGCGGAGACGGGCACAACTTAAAAAGAAAATGTGGGTGGTACACCCCGTCGAGATGCATGTCCTCTGGAATGCAATTCTTTTGTGTTTCTATAACATATTCCTTTAATTTCATATCGTGCGCCTGCCCTTGAGCACATACTTGGGAATCTGCTTTGCAAAATCACACCGGGCCTCCAAAGCCTGCGCCACGTACAGCAACTCCCGCTCCCTGAAGGGACGTCCTATCAGCTGCAAACCCAAAGGCACGGGTACGTCGGCTGCGAAGGATGAAGGCACCACGGATATGGGCACCGAGACGGCCGGCAGCCCAGCTAGGCTGGCCGGGACAGTCATGATGTCGTTGAGCATCAGGGCCGCCGGCTCGGCTGGGGTGGTGAGGGGGAAGGGGCCTGAGGGCGTGACGGGGGTAAGGATGACGTCCACCTGGCTCATCGCCTGGGCCATATCCTGACGGATGCGGACACGGGCTGCCAGCGCCTTTTCATAGTAGGCCGAGTAGGTGCGAGCCGATAGGACTCGGCAGCCGGCGAGGATGCGGCGCTGGACCTCAGGCCCGAAACCTTCGGAGCGGGAGACAGTAATGAAATTATGCAGCATGCCTTGGTCCTTCGCTTCTCTCTCGCTCTCAGTCGCACTGCTGCTGCTGTCACCCTGACTGTCTGCCCAAGCACTCGAAGCGCGATGGCCGTACCGAATGCCGTCGTAGCGCGCTAGGTTTGAGGATGCCTCGGCACAGGCAATGACAAAGTAAGCCGGGAGAGCCAGGGGGATAGAGGGTACGGACACAGGCATCACCTCGGCACCTGCATCCTGCAGCAGTCGCGCCCCTTCCTCCCATGCTGTCACCGTGCTGGCCTCCAGCTCCCGGACCCCAAATTCCGCGGCCAGCCCCACCTTCAGGCCGCGAAGTGAAAAGTTCAGGCCAGCTGTCTGCAAGGCCTCGGTGAAGCACAACTGGTGCGGCCCGTCCCAGCAGGAAGAGTCTCCCAGCGGGTCAGGTCCCGCTACCGCGTCCAGCACCAAGGCTGCATCAGCCACCGTCCGCGTCAGCAGGCCAGGGCAGTCCAAGGAAGAGGCATAGGCGATGAGTCCATGGCGTGATATGCGTCCGTAGCTGGGCTTGAGCCCCACAAGCCCGCACAGGGCCGCGGGTTGGCGTATAGAGCCTCCCGTGTCCGATCCCAAGGCCGCCAGACACGCACCCGTCGCTACTGCTACGGCACTCCCTCCCGAGCTGCCCCCAGCTGTGAGTCGGAGACCACCACAGTATGCTGACGACGAGGGTGATGAGGATGATGAGGGTGATGGTGACCATGGACTGACAGTCTCACCAAAGTGAGAAAAGAGCGTGGCTGAGCCCATGCCAAATTCATCCATGTTGGTCTTGCCCACCACCACTGCCCCAGCCGCCTCGAGACGTGCCACGGCAGTAGCCGAGTACGGAGGGACGAAATCTGCCAGCATTCTGGACGAGGCTGTCGTCCGTACACCTGCTGTACAGAAATTGTCCTTAACCGCGATAGGAATCCCGTGCAGCGGCCGCCCTCCTGCTGTACTCTGCGACGCCGCTGCTGCCTGCGCCAGGGCTGCTGTTTCCATCGTGGTGACAAAGGCGTTGAGGCCTGCAATCTCTCGCTGGCGCTGCAGGCATTGCTGCAGGATCTGAGTGGGTGTCTGCTCACCCTGCTGGATGGCCGCCGCGGCCTCGACCACGGAGGGAGGCAATGGAAAGGGCTGGCAGGCGTAGGTGCGGGGAGGTCGAGAGGAAATGGAGCAGAGATCTATTGTTGTGGTCGTTGCGGCAGGAGGACGACGTGGAAGCCAGTGCCCGGGTCTCCTTCTGCTCGTCGAGGGCCCACAAAGGACTAAGCGCGTCGGCCGCATCGCGCTGGTGTGGGTATGGTAGTGTCGGGCGGGGCATGGGGAATGTGATGTTATTTATGCGCGTGGAAAGGAGGAGTGAACTTGAACGACTGAAGCACTCAGCCAGGGTGTGGGAGAGAACTTGCCGATGCTGCATTGCGTGTGCGTCTTGTCCTTTGCTTGCTTGTTGCTTTGAAACGTGGATACTTCAGCCATCTTGATCAAAACTGTTCTGTTGCGGTATGCAACCTGTCTTTCACAGGTTCTCCCTCTTCTCTTTTTCCTTCTCCCTTCTCTTTTCCCTTTTTCCTCAGAGCGGGAACACCCCGTCGCAGGGGGTTGACTTGGCGCTAGAGTAGCACCCACGGCAGCCGCATTCACGGCGGATTCACAGTTGCAACACGTGTGTGCCTTCGGTCGTGGTAGGCAAGGTGGGATAGGGGGATGCGGGGTCGCTCGCGGAAGTATGAAAGCCTTCTGTTAGACTACTTCATACCCGCTCATAAACCCTACGCACAGGTAAATAATAGCATGGAGGGGGCACAAACTTCAGCAGCAGCAGCAGCAGCAACAACAACAACAACAGCAACAGCAACAACAACCACAACAACAACAACAACAACAACAACAGCAGCAGCAGCATCTTCATCTTCAGCAGCATCTTCAGTGGCAGGCGGCGGACGAGGGAGCAGTCGCAGCGCCACCCCAACCCAACATAGCGCGAGCCCGCAAGCGAGCGGGGGGGATTCGCGCTTCGATTGCAATGTGTGCCTGTCGGAAGTTGAGGATCCAGTTGTGACGCTGTGCGGACATTTGTACTGCTGGTCTTGTTTGTACCGCTGGTTAAACACGAACCACACGTGCCCCGTGTGCAAGGCAGGAGTCACCAAGGAAAACGTAATTCCTCTTTACGGGCGAGGAAGCGAGCAAGTGGACCCTCGGACGAAGACTCGGCGGGCAAGAGGCGGTGTGGGGACAGGACATGAAGCGACGGACGTGCCGGGACGCCCAACCGCACAGCGGCCACAAGCTAGCACGTTTATCGGAGGCACGCCGGCTTTCATGGGAGGCCTTCCATTCAACGCCTTCGGGACGACGAATCACTATACGGGAGGACTGGGGGGGATGGGAGGCTCCGCTGCTGGCGGGGGCATGGTGTCGTTTTCGGCCGGTTTCGGCTTCTTCCCATCCTTGTTCGGCCTTCAATTTCAAACTTTCGTACCCTCGTCCTCTTCTTCCTTCGCTTCCGGTACAACGGCAGCTGGGACACGGGGAGCGACGGGCGGAAGTGGAAGTGGGGTAAACTCGACAGCTGACGAAGCTCAGCAAGCCTTCCTTTCCAAACTTCTGCTCATGCTGGGCATTTTTACGCTTGGCGTCTTGGTCTTTTGCTAACGCCCTGTGAGTAGATAACACCCTTTCATACACAGAGCACACAAACGGTACATGTAGATAGGAAATGTTTCGCACGAAGAAAAATAGTGAAGGTTTCTACATGAAATGAGAGAATGGATTGGCCAGTGTAATGGTCCACGTCAGGAACGGACGGAGTTAGACGCGCAGTCAAGAAGGGCCCGAGATATGACGATGGAAAGGAAGAAGACACACATTGTTGTCCAGTGAGAGAAAGTACAAATATCGTTGCCTGGATTCTACACATTGACATTTTTTTCGAGGGCTAATGTGGAGGACGAGTTCATTGTTTCTCTAACGTGCAATTGAACAGTCGTCTCATCATCGCTACCACCCTCCCACGCACAGGGCACACTCTGCGTCCTCAGTCACCAACACACGCACGCTCCTCCTCTATCTGCACTACCTGCAGAGCTCTTTCACCTTGCATGCCTCGAAATCGCCCGTCTTGCTAAGCTTACACCATCGACGCCAGCTAGTCTGTAGCCGCATCGTCATGGGCGGGCTGCTAAGCAAAGGGATTGAGTACGAAGCTGATGGCATGACGGTGAGACAATGTCTTTTCTGTGACATTGCGGCTGACAAACCAGGCCTTAGACAGACAGCTGTGGCTTTTGAGGACGACAAGGTGCGATTTGTGTGTGTGGACGACAACGATCATGAGCCATCCTCTATTTCACTTCCATCTCCCATCCTTCATCCTTTCATCTTTCATCCTCATCCTCATCCTTCACCTCCTAGTATAGGTGGTGGTCTTTGCCCCCCTGGAGCCATGCGCCTCAGAGCACTGGCTGGTCGTACCTCGGGCTCACCATCGTAGTGCTAGCACCTTGACGGCTAATGACTTACCTCTCCTGGTGCACATGAAAAACATTGGCTCCCAAATACTCGAACAAAAACAAGCCGGGAAGAGCCCTCAAGACACCCGCTTCTGCTTCCATGTCGAGCCGTTTAATTCAAGTAAGTTTTCCTGTCTACTCTTGCATTATCATCATTCGAGAATGAGGGGGAATCCTCACATGATTCGTCGCCAGCATCTCACACACTGCTTTTTCTATTTCTTGTAGTTGCTCACTTACACTTACACTGCCAAGTCTTGCCTTTCTTATCGCCCCTGTCATCGTGGAAGTACAAGGTCGGCACACAGTGGTGCTGGAGCTATGACTCTGTGAGATTGCGTCTGGAAGAGGAATAATTCGCTCCTTAAAAAAACGCTGGTGGCTGGTGTAGACGGTTGCTATCTCCCCTTATTTGATGGCTGTGAGTGAACCTCCGTATACCTATTCGTGTTAATCCATCTGTTACTGGAACCTCCTTCTGCATGAGTGCATGGTAGGAATGAGGACAAGCAGCATATATAATTACATTAGTGGTTTGGATGAAGCCAGATCTCAATCTGTGTTGAAGTTTTCCTATTTTACGATTGTCTTCGTTTCCTTTTTCTGCGGATTTGGTGGGGGGTTTCTTCCTCTCTTCTCTACCCGTCCGCCAGCCCACCCATCCCCCCGACAATCATTCAATGCAAGTACTCAGCAACCAAGTAGTGAATGGCGCCTGTGGCCTGGTCCCGAACGCGCAGCCGGCCATCCATTTCCAGCCCCAGTGGAGTAACGACCACATCGTCGTCCCGCCGCCGGTACTCCTTGCCCCATGTAGCCAACCCCTCCCAATCAGCTACCACGAGCTCCGCCGTGTCTTCTGTCGCCGCCTGGCCTATCCACTCCGTCACGGCCCGGGCAATGCTAATCGACAAGTCCTTGGCAGTATCCGCGTCCGAGACTGCTAAGCCATGGTCGGCCAGGCAGGTGGCGGTGCGCCCCCGATCGGCGCCGGCGGCAGGCACTGGCGGCGCCTGGACCACGTTGACGCCAATACCCACCAGGTAGTAGGCTGATGAGCTGTCCATTTCTACAAGCAAGCCGCTCACCTTTTCGTCACTGAGTAGCACGTCATTGGGCCATTTGAGGTGGACGTTGGCCCTGGCCTCCGAGGTGGGTAAGACATGGATGATCGCGCGTGCCACCAGCGTGCCTATGCGGAGAGGCAGCAAAGTGATTGCGTACGGCAATAAGGATACGGCGCTTCTGGGAAGGGCCAAAGTCAGAAAAGCGTTGCCCACTATCCCGACCCAAGCACGGCCACTTGTACCCCTGCCCTTGGTCTGCATCCCAGCCCCAAAGGCTAGCACGTCCACGCCAGCCCTCGACAAGGCCTCCCCCGTGCTGCTCACCAGCAACGCTTTCATGGCGTCCTGCGTCGAATTTACCTCCGGTGACCACACAAAATGCAGACGCTTCCCGTTGCTGGTCTCGATGTCCACGCCAGTACTGCTGCTGCTGAGGATTGTGCTCCTGGTTGGCGAGCTGAGGGTGGAAGTGGAGGATGCCATCACAGTCGTCGCTGTGAGAAGGACAGTTCGGAGCAGCGATGAGGCAGGAGAGGCCCGTGCTCGGGCAATGAAACAAGCAGGAGAGGCAAACGTGGTGCCTTGACTAGCTGCCGCGCAGACGGCAGTCACGCTGCAGCAAGCCCAGGTCAAAGCCAAAAGAAGAAAGCAAGAGGGCGGCGGCGGTATTTGTCCTTGCCGCCAGATCATGAGAGCATCAGGCCACCCAACTGACAGACTAGTGATGAAGCAACAAGGAGATTCCTGTGTGTTTTTGTGTGGTGGTTTGCTGTGCAGGCGGTGATGGCAAAGTGGGATTGGAGAGATTGGAAAGATCCCAATTGTGATAGGGACTTGCGGGCCTCAACCCCCCACTCTTAGGCGCGATCAGGACGTGAAATTATATGCAACATTTTTTAAAAGGGGTTTTAGGCGTATGAAAACAAAGCTGGAAAGGGGGAAAGGGAAAAACATGTTTTTGCTCCTCTTTTTGGGGGTACTGGCGCTCGCGGAGATGGCGAACTTCGCAGCCTGAACGCGCGTCATCACAACACCCAAGGCAACTATTATTCATCATCATGCCCCCCCTGTACGTCTCGGGTGACCATTGGAACCACAAGGGCTCAAAATCTCGTAACTTCATCAAACACAAAATACACAGCTACGGAAGGAGAGTGAGAAGAGGCAGGCTTGGGAAAGGTGCGGGTTGTTGTCGGCGCGCGCGTCCACCAGACACCTTCCCCCCACTCTCCCGTCGAAGCCTAAGCATCACCATTCGGGCACGCGGTAGCGGCAGTGCGGGCGGCGTTGGTGGTGGCACCACCGGGGGCAGCAGCATTAGCAACGGCGGCTCTAGCCCTCACGCGCTCTTTTCAACATTTTCCACTACGGCCGCCGCCGCGGCAACTTTCCCAAACCCAATGGGGGATTGGGAGGAGCTCAAACGCAAAGTGCGCGGCATAGAGAGCAAGCTCGAGGTACGTGGCGAGTGTGCGGGGACATAAATACGGAAAGATCACCCGCATCATGAGTGGGTGAAAATGGATGGGGCCGTGCAGGCCTAGTTTGACTATCCTTCAGGAGCGGCTGTGCAGTTGTGAATTGAGAGAGAAAGCATGGCCAACATGGGATCGTATGCAACGAGCTCGCTTATTTCCACGATGACACAATGACACGCTACCTTGTCGCTAATATACTCGTGGTAATCCTTCCGTCTTCGACCATCGCAGGAAAAATGCCAGGCACACGCCTTTCTAGCGCAGCCCATGAATTCGGACTTGCTTTATGATGAAGGTGAGTCAAGAGGAGTGGCAAGTTTATGCATAGAAATATGAGGAAACACGCTAGTCTACATGGTGTATGGCGCAGATCCCCTCGTCACAAGCTCAGATCCCTCTTCACCTTTTCGCGCAGAGAATCCACTACTGGAGAGCTCAGAGGAGCAATGTCTGGCCACTGAGATTGAGAATCTTCTGGCGGCGGTAAGTCCGACGATTGGTGTTGTTTAGCCAGGATATGGGGAAGTGTTCCAAGCGTTTGCGATTCTACTGGGGGGCTCTTAAACACCTGTTTTGGTACCATGCCCTCAACGTTCACCGCTACCCCCCTCCTTCCGAACACAGCTTTCGGAATGCAACGACGCCATGGGTCGATTGCTCGCGCATGGGACGCGTACCTCGAGCTCGGCCTTGCTGCAGCGATACAGGGAAATATTCAACTACTACACGAGTGAGTTCCACAAGACACAGGTAGCCCTTCAGCGGAAGCGCGAGAGCGCTGAGCTCCTCAAAAGTGGAGCCGGTCGGGGGGTTACCAAGAAATTCGGAGAATGGGGCAACCCTCAGATGGATCAATTACTGCGGGAGCGCAATGCCATTCACAGCTCTCTCCGCAGTGTTGGTAGCATCCTGAGCCAGGCGATAGAGACGAAGGATGGGTTGCGGGCGCAACGCCAGGGGTTGTCCGGGGCCAATACGGGTCTCGCAGGGCTTGCCACCAACTTGCCCTCGATCAGTCGTGTGGTGGACGCCATCCACCGGAAAAAGACGCGAGACAATGCCATCATCGGCCTCATTATTGCTAGCTGTCTTTGCTTCACGATATGGTACCTTGTCTGATTCGAAACATACATGTGCACTGTCGCTCAAAAGAAGACAAGGAAAATCGAAATAGGCATGAAGTACATATCGTCTACTTTCATGGTCAGTGCACTTATTTCTGCTCACCCTTGCTTCTCCTTTGCGTTGTACTGCACGACTTGGGTGGGGAGGCGAGTGGGGTCTCGACGCTCGAGAAAAAGTCTGTCAAAGTCGCTAGAAAAACTCGGACGAGGAATAGGGGATGAATACGCAACATTTTATTGTTGGAAGGCTCCCCCTCGTGTGCAAGCCCTCGAAGACGCAGGTTGCATGCGATAGT
>Ga0160419_100457_pt1 | contig 26234 bp, 25 predicted proteins | sample CelAP2metagpilot_2_FD_108196 | JGI IMG/M metagenome (GOLD analysis project Ga0160419, IMG submission 108196) | Phycosphere-associated microbial communities from Cellana algal ponds in Kailua-Kona, Hawaii, USA - Cellana AP2-4-25 metagenome pilot ... | reverse complement strand
GGGAGGGAGGGGGAGGGGAGGGAGGGAGGGAGGGAGTGACGGAGGACATTGAGGAGGAGGAGTTGTTGAGGGCGCTCCTTGGCAGCGGGGTCGGTGTAGGAGGAGGGGAGCGAAAGGAGGAGGAGGATGCGCTGGAGGCTCGCATAGGCGGCCAAGCGAGTGCTTGGCTGGAAGGAAGCAAGGGCGATGAGGGAGTAGGAGATGAGGCAGGTGTCTATCAAGGAGCGGATGGGGAGGGCGTGATGGTGGAGGAGGCGTTCAAGAAGCGGGAGGAGGAAGGAGGGGTCGTAAGGTTCGGGAGAAATCGCCTCTCCTTCGCCCTCCTCCTCCCTCTTTTCGTATCTCTCCATCTCCTCCTCTTCCTCCCCCATCTCCTCCTCCTCCTCGACCTCCCATCCCATCCTCGGTGGCACCAAAGGTCTATCCAGGGGAAACTCCTCCATCGACGCAAACACTCTCTCAGGCTCTACCCGTTCAACTAACCACATGGCTGCTGCTGCTGCCTCAGCAGCAAGCGCAGTAGGCTCTCCTAGTCCCCCTCCTCCTCCTCCTCCTTCTCCTTTTTCTCTTTCACCCCCTCTTCGTCCTAAATGCCCTCCTTCGTCCATCACTCGCCCGCCCTCCCTCTCACTCATCCCTAGCGTGAATATAGAGAACCCCAGACACATTCCTCTCTCGCTCAACACATTTAAGAAACGGAGAATGAGCAAATCAAACGGAGAGAGGGAGGTCTGGTAGGAGGCGAGGAGGAAGGGAAGGAGCGCAAGCCCGTGCGCAGGGGTCCCGACTCGGGCTACTAACCAGAGAAGAAGTTGGAGGATGACGTGCTTTATTGCATTCGTGTTATGATTTCTGTTGTTGCTGCTGCTGCTGGTGGAGGTGGTGGTGGTAGTAGGGGTGGTGGTGTGTGTGGTGTAGCTGCCAAATACAGCCTCGAGGAGGTGGGAGGGAGGGGGGGAGAAAGGGCAGGAGGACGAGGAGGTGGTGGTGGTGGAGGAGGAAGAGGAGCCATCCAGAAACACAAGGCGATTTAACACTGACTCCAGGAACGAAACATCCCCATTTCCCTCCTCCTCATCTTCCTCCTCCTCATCCTCCCTCCTCATCACCCCCTTCTGCTTCCCCTCTGCATAAGAGGCTGGACATAAGCGCACCAATCGGTACAAGGTCCTGACCATCCTCACAGACGGCTCCACAGCCACAACACCCGCTAAACCTACAACAACCTCCTGCAACAGTGCCTCCTTCTCTCCCGCTCGCTCCCGGTACCCTCGCAACACATCACGAGCCATGAAAAATTCATTGGCGAGAAGGTTCTCCAGCCCTTGTGTCCACTGTTTCGCCTCCCTCCCTCGCTCCTCCTTCTCCTCCTCCTCCCCCTCCTCCTTCTTTCCTTGTGCTTCTTCGACCGCAAGCCACGTCCGTCTCATCCATGCGAGCATTAACGCTTCCTTCTGCTCTTTACTGTACGTCGATGGCGTGGAGGGCGAGGAGGAGGACGGGATAGACAACAACCATTGAGTCAACACACTGTACAATCCCACTCTTCCTCCCTCCCTCCCCCGCCCTTTTTCTAAAGAAGACACAAGAGAGGTGTGCCAAGATGAGAAGATGGCAGGGTTTCCTGTTCCCCCAGCTGCTACTGCTATTCCGCCTAACAGAAGCTGCAGCAAGTCCCGCAAAGCCCTCTCGCACTCCCGCTCCACCTTCCTCTCTATCCCCACCACTTCAACCTCCCTCCCTCCCTCCCCCTCTCCTTCATCCCTAAAAGTGAAAATCTCATCCACAAATCGACGTAGGAATATCAAGAGCCAGTCCGAGACCTCAGCTCTCCCTCCATCCCCCTCCTCCTTCTGTTGGCTGACGTATCTTCGCGCCAAAACACCCACCACCGGTGCTAGCGACTCGGCCATCGGTCCCCTCCCTCCTTCCCTTTCCTCCTCCTCCTCCTCCTCCTCCTTCTTCCCCTCCTTTCTCTTCTTTTCCCCTTCGCTTGTCTTTTCTCCTCTTTTCTCTCCTCTATCTCCTTCATTGAGCCAAATTTCTACCTCCTTCCTCACCCATCCCCTTGCTCGTTCGGAAGCCTTCACGCACTCTGCAAGTAAAAGCGAGTATGCACCAACAGGAAGAGCAGTAGCCGCTGCAGCACCAGCAGCAGGAGCGTGTGTAGTGGCTAAGCCACGCCAGCACCACTCCTCCAGGTGCACCCTCCCTCCCTCCTTCCCTCCCTCCTCCTCCCCCCCCTCCTCCTCGGCATTGACCAAGGCAGGCAGAATGCTCGGAGAGGCAGTGGCAAGTTGGTAGATCAAAACTGCAGTCTCTTTCTCTCCTTCCCTCCATTTCTCCCTCCCTTCCACTCCACTTTTCTGGTGATGATGGGCCTGGAGGAGAAGGGTGCACATGGCCGTCCGAAGGGAAATGTCCAGGTGGAGAAAAGGAGGGAGGGGGGAAGGGAGGGACGATAGGGTCTTGGTCTGGTTGGCGTTTGAGGAGGAGAGGAGATATCGAAGGTAGGCATCAAGGAAGGCGGGAGGGAGGATGGATTGGGCAGTGGGGCTGCAGCAGAGGCGGAGGAGAGATGCCAGCGAGGGGTATTTCAACAAGGAGGAGGGGTTAAAAGGCGAGGGGGAGAAGGAGGAGTAGGAGGACATAGGGAGAAGAAGTCCTGAAGCTAGCGCCTTGCGAATGTATCCCTCACTGTTATCTTCCGCATTCCCGACATCCCACCCACCCGCCCCCCCTCCCTCCACACCCACGGCCCGAAGGAGGGCGGAGAGACCAAACCAGATTCGGGGAGGGAGGCCATCGGCAGCAATGGCAAAAAGAGGTTGAAGCAACCGTGTGCTCGCTGCTGGTGCTGCTTTGGGTGCTTTTTGGATGGTCCTCGTGAGGAGGAGTCGGTGGGTGATCACGCCGTGAGCGAGTAGGGCCAGGAGTTCTCCCTCGTCCCCTCCCTCGTCCCCTCCTTCTTGCTTTTTATTTGGATGTCGTTGTTGCCGTACTGATGTTGTCCCTGCTGCTGCTCTTACTACTGTTGCTAACAGCCGGCTCAAAGATAGGCACACGTCTTCTAACTCCTCTACAGAGGAAATAGATGAAGAGGAGGAGGAGGTAGAGGAGCAGGCATCATGAACACCACGTCGGTATACCGCGAGGGTGGAACTAAGACCAACATCCGCACTAGAACCACCACCATCACCACCAACAGTAGCAACAGTAGCAGGAGGGAGGTTGGTGCTACCACTCTTTTTATTCCAGTCTCGCTCCGAGGTGAGAAAAAACCAAGCGCACGCTTCCAGAACCATCATCCCATTGCTGCTGCTGCTGCTGCTGCTCCTCCTCCTCCTTCTCTCCTCCATCTTGTCTCTTCCCCCGGCACTAGCAGGAAATGCAGCAGCTGCAACAGCGCGCTCCTCCTGTAGCACCGCGTGGACGTATTCCTTTGCACCCGGAACGGCAGACAGCTTCCCTCTTAACCCCTCCCACGACAGCCCAAACGCCTGCATTTCTCCGCGGAGCACCTCGTTCTCTTCCTCCTCATCCTCTCCCTCCCCCCTTCCCTCCTTCATCGTCTTGTTCTTCGTGTCACTCACCAAAAGCAACAACGCCACCAGGACAGGAGAGGGCGGGAGGGAGGGCAAGGAAAACCCCGCCCCCCCCCCCCCTCCTTCTCCTCGTCCTTCATCTCCAGCAATCTTAAGCGCTACCAACCACAACGGGTACGGTCGATTCGCCGCCAGACGCAACGCTGCCTCTAAGACACACACCGACCCTCCTCCTCCTTCCAACGCATCCAACAGCCTTTCACCCAACAGAATGGAGCGTGAAGCCCCTCCCTCCCTCCCTCCTTCGTTTCCTCCCTCGGGACCTCCTTCTGCGTCTGGGGAAGGGGAGGAAGGGGAGGAGGCAGCGAGGGAGGGAGGGCGGACTTTGTGCTGGATGACATCAAGGATCACATCACGGGTAAGCGAATAAATGCGCTCGTCGGTGGTGGTACGAAGGAGGGTGAGGAGATGGGTGAATGCCGTGGGCGGACCCCAGGCACTGTCGCTGGTGCTGGTGCTACTGTTGCTGCTCTTGCCCTTGGTGCTGGTGCTACTGTTGCTGCTGTTGCTGCCCCACACTTGTTGTGTGTCTGCCGGAAGCCACGCGAGGTGTGCTGGGCCGAGGTGCTTCAGGAGACGCAAAAGCTCCCATTGAACAAAGGCAGGAGGAGAGGAAGGGAGGGACGGCGAGAGGAAGGAAGGGGGGAGAATGTCATGGACGAGACGGAGGAAGTCGAAACGGACTGCATTGATGGCTTCGGGTAGGACCGTGCGGTAGGTACGAAGGAGGGCGAGGACGAGGGCGAGGAGGTGGTGTCGCCAGGGGGGGAGGGAGGACGAGGAGGAGGCGGAGGAGGACGAGGAGGAGGAGCAGCAGCGGGCTTTGACGGCGAGCACTGCTTGAAGGTCGGGCAGTCGGTGACGAAGGGCGCGACGCAAGGCTGCCGTCTGCTGCTGCTGCTGCTGTTCTTGTTGTTGTTGTTGCTGCCCACAGGAAGAGGAAAAAGCTTCCATGACTGGCTGCGCCCGTCGTAGCAATTGTATGGTGAGGAGCAGCCCCATCCGTGCCAGCAGAGGGTTCGCACTCAGGATCGCTTTGGTCAACTCGCGCTTCCCCATCCCCGATGGCAGCATCCCTCCCAACAGCCTCTCCGCCCCTCCCTCCCTCTCTCCCCCTTCCCTCCTCCTCCCTCCTCCCCTTCCTTCACAAGCCCTAACTATTTTCGCAACAAACACATAGGAAGTAAGACCGCTCCAATTACCCTTGGCCTCCCACGTCTGATTAAAGCGTCGCATAAACGGCTGCCGCACATCATCATGCTCTCTCAGCAGCACCAAGGCCAACCGCTGTTGATACCTGTCCTCGCTCCCACTCAACGCCAAGAGCAACCTCACCACCGCCATCGTCGTGCGACCACACTTCTTCACCCTCTTCTTCCTCTCCCTCCTCCTCCCCCCCTCGCCTCCCCCAATCATTTCCCTCATCACCCTTGCCACTCCCTCCCTCCCTCCCTCCCTCCCTCCCTTCGCCAAGACCCGCCGCAATTCTTCCAATCGAGAGCTCGTCACCAACCTCCTCTTGACCTTCTGCGGCACGCGTGGATGATGCAAAGCGGCCCAAAGCGCCGCCAACCAATTTATAAACGTGCGGGGATTATCGACATTTAAATATTTAAAAATAATTTTCAAAAGTCGGTCTGTGGAGAGGATACGGACAGCCAGGGAAGGGTCGCGGGAACGCAGGAAGGAGGAGACGAGCGCGATGGCCACGGGGCGGGCATGGGGACAGAGGGGTGAGAAGAGGTGAAGGACGGGTTTAGAGGTGAGTGTGAAATGGGAGAGGACCTCCCAGGCATGAGATGGGGAGAGGCGAGAGAGGGAGTGGAGGAGACGCAGGGTGGCGGTGGCTAATGGTTGGTGCGAAGAAATGAGCTGGGCGTGTAGATCGGTGGGATGGTCGTTGAGGAGGCGGCGGGCGAGGAGGGTTGCAAGAGGTGGAGAGTGCGTTGTTGTGATCCCTTCTGCACCTCCTGTAGCTGCTGCCGCTGCTGCTATTGCTCGTCCTCCTCCTCCTCCCCCCCCAGTGGTGGAGGTGTGGCGCAAGCACCGGAGAACAACCGCAAGCAGCCGGGTATGTTTCTCAGCGATTTTCCGCGACGCCTGACGGAGAGGGAGCTCCCAGAGGTTCTGGGATAGTTCGATGGCTTGCGGGGAGGACCGTACATAATCCGCTAGGAGGCCAGTGACGTGACGGGAAGGTCCTTCATGGGTGGAGGGAGGATCAATGTGGAGGCGCCGGCCGTGAGTGATAAAGGACGGGGTGAAAGGTTCTTCCTCTTCTTCATCCTCCTGATCGTCCATGCCCTCAATTTCCCCCTCGACATTACTGGCCTTCTTTTCCTCCTCTTCCTCCTCCTCTTTCTCCTCGTCCTCCTCCTGTTCATCCTCATCCTCCTCCTCCTCATCGTCTTCCTCCTCCTCCTCCTCCTCATCCTCCTCCTCCTCCTCCTCGGGATCGCTACCTTCCTCCCCTTCTTCTTCATCTCTTTCTTCCACCTCCATCCCTGTTCCGTCTTTCTCTTCAACTATTCTTTCGAAGTCGTCAAGCTCGTCATCAGAAACTTCGTAATCATCCTCCACCACTGCCTGCCCTCCCTCCCTTCCTTCCTCCCCTCCCTCGTTTTCCTCCTTGCGCGGCTTCAAGTAGCCATGCTCTCTCAAAATTTGTAGCGCTGCCCTCTGCAGGCCTTGGATGAGTGTTTCCTCATTTTCGCTGTTGAGTATTTCCTGAGATTGACGGAGTGTGAGTAGTGGGATAGGACAAGGGGTGAGTGAGGGAGAGAGGGTGATGGAAGGATAGAGGCGTTGGGGGGTAATGCTTGTGCGTTGAGAGGAAATTGCGCCACGCCCAGCAGCGCCCCCTTAGAATAATAACAACAAATAACATAAGGGCTTTAATGTGGTGGCCTGCCGTCAATCCATGGCTAGCGTTTGAAGGCTTTCAATTTCTCCTCCCCTCCTAGCCTTCCTCCCTCCCCACCCGACATACCTGGAGATCAAACAAACGCAGAGGCCGCGTGCTGCTTCCACTGCTCTTCCTAGAGCTGCCGTCTTTCTTAACTTTCATCTTAGAACTGTAGTTGTGCAACATGTATTGAGCCAGTCGGTGTATAAATTTAAGGGGGATGGAGGCGGCGAGTGGTTGAGGAGCTGATGGTGGGCTGGGGATCGAAAAGTAGGGCAACGGTCCATGGACACCGCTACACTATCATCCAACAGTAAACACAGCACTTACGCATTACATCCACACATACTCACATTGCACATAGGTGAATTCAAGTAAAGCAAGTGCGCAGCTATAGCAGTCGTTTTGGGGAGCACTCCAAGGCGTAAAAAGGGATCGTCGGGAGCGGCTTTCTCCTTCTAGTTAGTTGCAGCAGCATGCAGCGCCACCACGACGTGGCTGGCACCAGTCTACCCTTACTTATTTTGTGCCTAGGACTGATGGGACAAAAGTGTGCCCATGCCTTCCTGCAGACCCGCCTTCCGTTCACCCTATCCTGTGGCTCCTACGGCCTACAAGCCTACACCCCTCCGTCCCTACATTCATCCTCCTCCCCTCTCCTCCGCCGCCGTGCCCGTCTTTCCACCTCCCTCGCCGCCGGTCCGACCGAAGGCGCCCCAACCGATATACCCATCCCTGCCTCCAGCGACGATGTGGTCTTCGAAGGACCGATTAAGACGGAGAACACCGAGCGATTCATTTGTGATATCTCGATCCCGGAGCCTATCGCGGCTGAATTGGAGGAGACGAACTTGGTGAAGATTGTAAAGCTGGCGTGTAAGGACGAGGAGGTTAATTGGTTGGCGTGGAAGTGTCTCGGTGCGTTGGAGGGGGCGTGAGAGAATGAGGGAGGGAGAGATGGTGGCTGGCCACTGCATTTAAGATATGACCGAAGATCGGCCCGTAGTACCCATTCACTTTCTAAGCTCTTTATTTCTCAGGAATGCCCACTTATAGAAACCCACTCTTAACCATCCCTTTTCCCTACGCCAGGCTACCGCTACGTCCCCACGGAAGGCCGGTGGGACAACAGTAACGTCTTCCCCAAGTGGCGCGCCCGCTACCCCGAGCCGCCAGACCTAGTGGGCGTCACCCGCATCTACGAGAAGTAAGCTTTTAATGAGGGGTGTGAACTAATGTGCTTTCGAATCAGATAAGATATTCTTATCGAGGAATGCGTGTATAGCGCTGTAGTCGAGTCTCTTTCCTCAATATCCTTTTTAGTTTCTCTTCACATTCCACTTCGTTCTCCCTGTCACTTACTCGCTTTCTCCCTTTCCTTGTATCCCCCTCATTGTAAACAGAGAGGTGGACGCCCCTGTAAAGCGTGCTAATACTGCCCTTGTTCGGTCTGTCCCCAAGATGTACAAACAATCATTGAAAGAACTCCTGGCACCGTATGGCTTCAAAGGTTTTAAAATTGCGGAGCTCACCCCGAATCGAACACGCAGGGCCCAAGTATGTAACTGGTTATTGTACTTCAAGAGGGAATTGTGGGGGGTGAGTCTGGAAAAACTGATTGAGAACAAGGAGGCTGTCACGTCGGTGACGAGGGAGGGAGAGACCTCTGAGCAGTTGGCCAAGAAAATGGTTTATTAGATGAGCGGATAAATTTGCTTCGAATTAGTAGTGAGATGAGAGTTTTTCTAAGAAATGCATGATGACATTTGTATGTTGACTTTATTTTGATGTGCGGGGATTAAGTGAACGGGGGTAGGATGATGGGACGAGTTGGATTGCAGCAAGGCGGTGTGATTGATTTCGGGGAAACGAAACTTGGAAAAGACGACAATAAATGTGACAAAAAGAATGAGCGCAACAACAACGATATCGTGCGAAACGTTTTTTGTTTCTTGTTCGTTTGCTCTCGCTTCATTTCTGTGTGGGACGCGGCTTGTAAGACACTGATCCGCAGGATAATGCCCCTGCCAAACTCACGGGAGACATTTCAAAAGCCAAGTAGTATAGCTTGCTTAAAATGAGATACAAACATGCATAGCTGTCCATCTTGCAGGAGCGGAGGTGGTGGTGGTGGCCTTGGCAAGGAGCGCGCATCGTTTTGGAAGCCATGTCAGGAAACTCAGGCGTGCGGCGCCAGGACGCTGCTTCTTCGACACATGTATCTTCTGAGTCCCTTTGGACAACCATGTCAGCAACCATGACAACCACACGCACGCACATACAAACACAGGGATGATGGCTATGTGCCTGTCTTGAAGGGCATGGCGTTTATAGGCGGGGATTCTTGCTTTTTGGTATATCCCTCTGCCCCTCGTCTCCTTGCATCACGGTGATGTTGCCCTTGCTGCCGCCGCTGCTGCTTGCTTCTTCCCTCTAGGGCATCCATTCACCTACAAGAAACTCTCACCTTAACGTCCACCCGAAGGCAGGCTCTCTGTTTTGTTAGGGCTTCTGGCTGGCAGAATGTGCAGGAGACATGCGTTTCCCCATGATGTGAAAGCCAACAACGCGTGCCGTCCTCACACGCTAGTGCTCTGACTGTGTCATCATCAACCATCCCCCGCACCGCACTTACACGCACCGAAATCATACACATATCTAAAACGTACAGCGGGACCATGCTAAGACTAGCTCCAGCAGCCATGGCGTGCCTTGCCACTTCCCTGGTTCTGCTTCAGTTGGTGTGCTCCTCCATGGCCTTCCTTCTTCCCTCCCTCCCCTCCAACTCCCTCCTCCACCAGCAGCAGCTCCTCCAACATCGGTCCAGCCGCCTGATCATGCCGGCGCGCAAAGGCGGTGGCGGTGGTGGAGACTCTGGTGGGGGTTATGCGGAGAAACAGGAGTACATGCCTCCGACTGACCCTCGTCTGGGCCCTCCTCCTGATCTTCCTTCTCTGCTCTTGCACAACCGCATAGTTTACTTGGGCATGGCCTTGGTACCTGCGGTGACAGAATTAATCATCGCGGAGCTGTTGTACTTGAATTATGAGAGTCAGGATCGCCCTATTTATATGTATATCAACAGCCCGGGGATCTCCACTCCGGATGGAAGGGCGATGGGTTTCGATACTGAGGCTTTCGCAATTGCTGACGTGATGTCTTATATCCGCGCCCCGATCGCCACGGTGTGTGTAGGGCAGTGTTTTGGGTCTGCAGCAATGCTGCTTGCGTGCGGGACGAAAGGGCAGAGGTACAGCTTGCCGAATGGGAGTATTATGTTGCATCAGCCTAGGTCCTTGGCTAGGGGGCAGGCGTCTGACATTGCTATCAAAGCGAGGGAGGTGATGAGGAACAGAAAGATCAATTCGGAGATGCTCGCAAAGGCGTGTGGTAAGCCCTTGGATGTTATTATCAAGGATGCGAGTCGAAAGCGGTATTTTTCCCCCGAGGAGGCGTGTGAGTATGGATTGATCGACCAAGTATTGGAGAGCACGAACGACCTGCCCATGGGCCTGATTCCGCGGAGGCAGGGGGGGGACGAGCCAGAGAACGACTTAAACATGGCTGATGTAAGGGGGTACAGTAATCCGGCAGGGTATGGGGATAGCGCGGATGGTGGTTTGCCGACAACGCCGTTTGGGTGAGGGTGAGGGGGAGGGGGAGGGTGGACTTGAGAGTGTGGAAGTGAGTGAGGGTAGAAGATAGAGTAAGGATGGCAGACAAGATGACGATAAAGAAGACGTGGAAGAGAGGGAAATACACGTACAAAGGAAGAAAACAAGAAAAGGAAAAAGAGGAAAAAATAAAGGCAGGCAGAATTACTCACTGTTGAAATGGTCTCTCGTCCTGACACGGAAGTTGTACGAACAACACGCATGCACACAACGTACTCTTCTTCTGTGTTCTAAATAAAGACTATTTGCTATTTGCTGCTACCCTCATTCCACTTCCCACAAGCCACGAACAAAATTGATCTCCTTTCTCACGATTGCCCCCCCTCTGCCCTTGCGCGCAAACCTTTTCCTCTTTCTCTTGTCCCCACTGATTCAAGCAAGAGGGAAATATCACCCCGCTGTGCCGCCTCCATTGCCAACAACTGCTGAAACAGCCCGAAGTACTTCGCCTTATCACCCACAAACAGGCTCTCCAACCTCTCCTCCCCCTCTTCACTCTTCCCGCTTCGGCTGTGCACCTCTTCGAACATTTCATTTCCCAAAACCCGAATTAGAAAGTCACGCGACTCTTGTATGCGCCCACTCATCGTCATCGCCAGGATTTGCTGTTGTTGTTGTTGTTGTTGTTGTTGCTGCTGCTGCTGCTGCTCCTCCTCCGTATTTATCGTGCTGGCCGTCCCAGAGGCAGTTGGCCTGCCTCCGCTGCTGATGGAGCGCACGGCCCTCTTACTCTCTTGGCTTTCGGGGAAACGCACATAGTTGTTTCGGGCCGCACTTGCAAGAGGAAACAGATCCGATGAGGTTTCAGGGACGGACGTGGGCAGCCAATCTGACTTGCTGATCCCTCCTACATCGCCCTCTTTCTGCTCTTCCCACCTTTCGGCCCGCCCGTCCTTCTCGGGCTCCTTCTGACTCATCAAAGGCGCCTCCGAGATTGACATCGTCATGAGGCTGCTTTCTAATCGTGCCGATCGCTCCTTTCGCAATTTTTCAAGCACCTGCTGCAGATCGGATTCTTGAAATGCCGTGGACTGTCTCTTCGCATCCACTGCTGCTGCTGCTGCTACTGATGATGATGATGATGACGATAATGAAGAGAAGGAGGATTTGGGTTGCCTCGGCGTTGCGGAAGAAGAGTGAGATGGGAATGACGACGAGGAAGAGGAGGACGAGGAGGGGAGGGAGAGAGTGGGGTAGGAGAATGAAGACGACGACGCTGATGGCACGGATGCAGCAAACGCCACCGCCGGCCAGAGCATCTTGATCTGTAGTTGCAAAGCCAATTTCTGCTCCGCGCTGACATCCACACCTTTCTCAATTTCTGGGTCAGCTGCCGCTAAAAGCACCTGCTTGCTCCACTCCTGTGCACGCCGCGTAATGACCGGTCGTGTCTTGAGTAAATCTGCAACTGGAGGGCGCCGATTCGGATTAACGTTTAACAATTCAATCAATACATCGCCCAGAGCACTGCTGTATCGATGATTGTCCTCGGACATCACGGGATGGAATCGACCACTTACTACTTTGTTGCCTATTTCTTGAACGGACTCGCCGTCGAATGCTTGCCGGAGGTAGGCAAGCTCATACAGCAGTACTCCCAGCGACCACACGTCCGCCTTCGTGTTATGCCCTTTGTTGGCAAAAATCTCCGGGGCCATATAATAGGGGGTGCCAATACCCGTGTGGGCAAATGCCTTAGTGGTGTCGAGGTTCTTGGCCACGCCGACGTCCCCCAAGACCAATCGTTCGTCCGGGCCGAGCAAAAAGATGTTGGGCGGCTTAATGTCGCGATGGATAATCTTGCGAGCGTGCATATATTCCAAGGCCAGACAAAGCTGACTGAACCAATGCCAAATTTGTGTTTCGGGAAAGTGCATACGAGGAGTAGAACGACGGGCGGCCTTGAGCTTGAAAGACAAGTCGCCCTTGTCAGCGTATTGCATCACAATGTACAACATACCGCCCGCGCCAAAGTTGTCTCGGTACCGGACAATGCACGGGTGGCAGAGACTTTGCATTATATTGACCTCTCGCCACGGCACCGGGCCGTCCTTGCCTTCCTTGCAGGCCTTGACACACACGAGGTGCTGCGTGGGAACATGGCGCATCAGATATACTTGCCCAAAGGCCCCTTCGCCCAAAAGCTTGAGGGAGCGGTAGTCCTTTTGCATGATGCTGATTTGCTGTTTTTAGTCGAAATTGATAGAAAATAATGAACAAAGATGTGTCTTATCTCATATATAAAGGATATAAAGATTAGGGAGTTTGAGTGCACGAATCGAGCAAGTGGGCACGAAGCAGGGCGGACCATGCTGGTGGATAAATTGCGATGGGTGGAAAAAGGAGGGACGCACTCTGTTTGTTGTGCTTCTCAACTTCATGGTTCTGAGTTGATAGGCACATCCCAGGGCTTTCTTGTCAGAAAGCGGCTGGTATTTTATTTACACTCCCCTGACGACACAACGGCATGCACCGAAACGGCCGAAGAGGCGTTAACCCTCGGTAAGCCCATGGGTCATCAGCACCATGTCAAGCGGGGGAAGTATTGAACGGAGTGTTCAGTACTATATATTCATTAAGTTCGGTAGATCCTTATATCACAAGGCCTGCTGAAGGAAGTGCGAGCCCTCCCCCCCCCCCCCCCCGGAGGCCACAAGCAACCTCCCGTCTCACGACCCTGAAAGATACCGAAGGATATTAACACACATACCACCCTTTGCACAGAACAACACAGATCCAGGCCGATCTATACTTCAACATTGGGTAAATCTAAGCTTAAACTGCCGACTACCCTGTTATTTTTCATCATACTTGGACGAGTCTGGCCCCACTTTACAAAAAGCCCGCCGCGCCTCGCCTGTTGCCACCACGCCATTGGTGGAAACATGCAGCACTGCGTCCTGCTCATCCTGCTTCTCCTTGTTATCATTCCCCTCCACTTCACTACCGCCGAACTTCTGCTTTCTTACGTGGTTCTTCGTCATGGTGCCCGACATGTCCTTGCTAAGACAAGCACTCTTGGGGAGACAGGCATCTTTGGGGGGCCCACCCTCTTGCCGCAGGGCAAAAAACAATGCTATCAAGCCGGACAAGCCTTTCGTGCGCGATACCTTGATCCAATCACCTGCAACACTACCAATACATGTTTGAATCGGGCAGGTGCCGCGGGATCGAGGTACGGCATGGTCGATGAGAGAAACGATGACACGAATTTCAACAACTACAACTCTCTGGTCAACTCCTCCGCCTTGCACCGCACGATCCTAAGCGCCAGTAGCTTCTTGCTTGGTGCCTTCTCCGAAGGTGACACATTTACAAGGAGAGTAAATGAGCCATATCTGATACAGCAAACCCCTCCGGTGTTCTCAACCGAGGACGGACAAGACTGGCGTATTCGCCCGTACACTAAATGCCCCTCTTATAGGCGTGATTTGCAAAATTGGTTCTTGAGCGCTGAATTTTTAGAGAAAGAAGCCGAGTCCGCATCTTTGCGCATGCAGATTCAGTCTCTTCTTGGGCCGAGCCTGAATGCCTCCCTTGCGAATTGGTGGAACATATATGATAATTTTAATATCTGGCACACGTACCACGTGGGTGACGCCATGCCCCCGCTCGACGATAGTCTATACGCACGCGTCATCTCCCTTGCCGTGTGGCTCGAGACCACCAAAATGAAATCCTCCCTTGTCCAGAACCGCCTCGGTGGGGGCCTTCTCGCGGATGTCCTGGGACGAATGGAACAAGCCGTCCAGCACCGCGAGACCGGCTACCCAACTTATATCTACAAGCTCCTGACTATTGCCGGGCACTTTAGTACACAGCTCGGCGTCCTTGCCGCGTTACAAGCCGATAAGGTCACAAATAGCACCTTACCCTGGCTGGGGGAGAAAATTCCCTCCCCTGCTTCAGTCCTTGTTTTTGAGTTGCATCACCGACCTGCCTCTGGGAAGGGGCAAGGGGAAGCAGCGAGGGAGGAGGGATACTACGTCCGGATAGTTATTCAGGATGGTGCCGGACAAGGGTACCAAGAGGTGCCTTTGCTGTGCAGTCGTGGATCGGAGGGCAGGGGAGTGGGAGGCAAGGGGGGAAAGGACGAGGGGACAACTTTTGAATGTCCGCTGGAAGATTTCTTCAAGCTGGCGGCGCCACAGGCCTTGAGTATGAGGGAATGGTGTGCGGTGTGCGAAAATGATGATATGCTGGCTTGCAAGGTGGCGAAAGAAGAGAAGGGAGGGAGGCGGAAGATGACGCGGTAGATGAGGAGGAGGAGGAGTAGGAGGAGGAGGAGAAGAAGAAAGATAAGGAGGAGGTTTTCATCTTCCCTTCTTCCCCTATCTAGTTTCCTATTGTCTCAATAAGGAGCAATAGATGAGACAAACCAACATACTGGTGTATATTTAAACACTTACAAAGAAGTAGGGATATAGAAGTGGCGACGAGCCCATACCACACCCATCCACCCAACTTGTCGAGTATAATTTCTTCATTCTTTGATCTTTCAGCCTTCTCCTGCATTACCTCCTCCATCTCATTCTGTCCCATACGCCCCACTGATCGGCGATCGATAGGGGCTTCCATCCGCCTCCTCCTCTCCCCCCTCCTCCTCCTCTTCCCCCTCCTCCTCCTCTTCCCCCCCTTCCCCCCTCAGCCTCCTCGCCTCTTCCTCCTCCTCTGCCACATACCTCACCCTTGCAAGCCGTTCCCCCACACCCCTAATCTGCCTTTGCAACTCACTTAATCTCTCCTCCTGCACCGACCCCGCTTCTGGTCCTATCCCCCCTCTTCCTCCTCCTGCAGGCGCGACTGTGGTGCTGATCCCCAATTTTCGATACGCCAGCTGCGCTTGTCGTACGCGCTCTTTCATAGCTTTGACCCCATCAAACACGGCCTTGGATCGAGCATGCATCTCCTCCCTCCTCCTGTCTGTCTGGCTCTCCTCGTCCTCCAACGCCTCTTCGAACAGCGCTTTCACCCGATCCTTCAATACGGACGTGTCATGTCGGTACCGACTCTGCAAGTCTATCAAACGAGCCACGCGTGTCTGTCGTGCCTGGGCCCGTTCCAAGGCGTCCTCGGCAGAGCGCAAGGTGGGTAATACCCCCTGCCCGCTTTCGCCGTTCTGGCCTTCCGCGGTCATGTCCTTGTCCCAACGCGCGACCTGGGCGGGGGAAGAAGTGGGGGTTTGTGAGGAGAGGAGGAAGGTGGGTGGGAGTGATATAAATGGGGAGCAAACGCAGGGAAAGGAGTAGAAATGGCCGTCCTCACAATCCAGACAATCGTTGTTCATACCGACAGCCCCAATCGCCCGGACGGCAGGGAGAGCAAGGAAGGGAGGGAAACAGAGAAGGGAGAGGCTTACCTCGGGACAATGCGTCTCCATCGTGGCTTGCACCGTGGCTCGCAATCCCGAGAACCCCTCCATCCTGTCCGTGTAGAGCTTGTGCTGGTAGTGCAGGGGAAAGGCTATCCTCGACGAAGATGGAGAGTGGAAGGAGAAGGGGGCGTGGCCCCAGGACTGCAATAGTATGATTTAGTTGAGTGTTTGTGGAGGGTTGTGTGGTTGTGGTTGTGAAAGGGTGTCAAAACGGCTATGTATTGTGCTAATGAAGATGATGCCGCCGCGGTCATCGAGACGGCCTCCCATCCCGAGTCTCTTCCCTAGAGGCTCTTCTACTTTTTTTCCTTCGTCAAAACACTACGTCTCACACACTTAGCTTACAGGAGCATCTCCATCACCCTCATTATGCACAGGCTCAGTCCAACCATCAATCTGCACCCAATGCTTGGGCTTCTCTCCTCTTTTGCAGCGACATAAACGTTCTCGCTCACTGGGACCGGCGATGTTTCTCTTCAGACTGTGCCTCCTCCCTCCCCATCCCATCGACCTTTATAGGGACATCCACACAGCACATCCTCGCTGCCCATTTCTATAACAGCAACGTTTATGAATTTGCCGCAACCGAAGCCCCCTTTCGATCTTGTCAATCAAACCCTACGTACCTCCTCCCTCATTTTCGCCCATCTCAACCCCACCACAGAACGAACCATGCCGTCCAAGGGCAACGCCAGCAGTGGTAAGAAAAAGAAGGTCGAAGTGGAATGCGAGAGCGATTCCTCGGTGGAGAGCAGCGAGTCGGAAGCGCAGCAGTCGTCCTCAAGCGAGGAAGAAGAAGAAGAAGAAGAGGAGGAGGAGGAGGAGGAGGAGGAGGAGGAAGAGGAGGACGAGGAGGATTCAGAAGAAGATGCCGCGTCGATCAGTGCATCTGATGCCGAAGGATCCAAGCCCAAGACCGCTCACAAGAGGAAATCGCCCACTTCCACTATTGCTGTAAGTGTGCTTGCGACCTCGACTGCGATTGGGAGCATGAAGAAAAAGAAGATGAATGCACCGACGGCCACTACTGCTGCTGCCACTCCACGCCCTGTTCAATCTTCTGTTACCGCTGCTTCAGCGACCCCCACTAGTAGCGCCTCACCGAGGCCAGTAGTAGCCTCTCCTTCTTCCTCCACTGAGCCCTTGGCTTCTCTCACCCCCGCCGCTATCGAGAAGAAGGCTAAGAAAACAGAAGGAGGAGGAGGAGCAGCAGCAGCAGCAGCAGCAGCCGAAAAACTTCAGGGGAGCGTTAAGAAGTCTCCCATCCCCAAGAAGAAGAAGGTTTCGAAAGAAAATGCCCCCCCTGTCACCGCCTCGTCGTCCTCTTTCTCTTCCTTCCCCGCTGTGGCAGCAACAGCAACAGCAGCCGCAAGCACCGCTAAAGCTGCTGCTGCTCCTCCTTCTTCTGCTGCTGCTGTACCAGCTGCTCCAGCGAAGGCGAAGCCGGGAGATGCCAAGAGCATCATTCTTGAGTATATGATCAACGCCGCCCGGCCCTATGGGTAAGTCGTTCCCTCCCTCCCTCCGTCCCTCCCTCCCTCCCTGCAAGGTAGCCTTCTGTCCCAGCTGATAGCTTACCTCCCCTATTCTTGCCCCCGTTCCCACTCACCCCCACTCACCCCCCCCTATGCTTTGCATAACAGTGCCCAGAACGTCTTCGACAACTTGCACAAGACCATCGGGAAGGTGACAAGGGAGGAAGGGAGGGAGGGAGGAAGGGACGAAGGAAGGAAGGGGGCCAAACGGAGTTTTTTCCGGCAGTTGTGGTGAACGAGATCCAGCTTATCAATCTCACCCCCCTTCCCTCCTTCCCGCCTTCCGTCCAGGCCACCGTACAGACCATTCTCGACAAGCTGGCTGACGAAGGGAGCATAACCCGAAAGGAGATGGGCAAGGCAAAGGTATATGTCGCCCCCCCTCCCTCCCTTGATCCCTCATCCCTGGCACGAGAAACAGCGGCGTTGGATGCGCGTGTGAAGGCACTGCAGGAGGAAAAGGCGAAGTGGGGAGGAAGGAAGGGTAAGGCGGAGGGGGAGGTGAGGGGGTTGAGTGGGGGGATGGATAACGAGACGTTGAAAAGGGCGTTGTTGGCCCTGAAAGAGGAGAATGAGGGGAGAGAGAAGAAACTTAGCGCGATGCGGGGCACCGAGGGAGGGAAGGAGGGAGGGAGGGTAATGTTGGATAAGACGCAGGTAGCAGGCTTGGTCAAGGAGATGGCCAAGATGAGGAGTCTATGGGTGGGGAGGAAGAGGGGGGCGATGGAGGTCGTGGCCAGTGTGGCGGAGGGGGCGGGGAAGAGGGTGAAAGACATAGTGGATGTAATGGGGATTGAAACGGATGAGGAGGCGGGAGTCAGTTTGCCACCTCTTGAGTCGTAGGTCTGCCCTCCCTCCCTCCCTCCCTCCCTCATTCCCTTCCTCCCTCCCTCCCTGTACTGTGTCTTGATTGAGGACCTTTGAAAGGGGAAAGGTATGCAGGAGAAGGTGGTGAACATGGCGGGGATTGAGATGGATGGCAAGGAAGGGATCGCTTTTTAGAGACTTGTGTCGCTTTTTCGTCGTTTGTGCGTGTCGATGGTGTGTGCGGGCACGAACGATGATGCAGAAGGGGGAGGGAGAAGCAGGAGAAAGATAGAGAGTGATCGTGTGTAGTGTGTGTGTGTGTGTGTGGCATGGCGACGAGGTCGAAAAGATGAGGGATATGAAGAAGGAATACTTAGGCAATCAAGTGAAATGAGAGAAAATGAGAGTCAACCAATCAAGGACAAGAACAACAGCAGCTCTCATCCTTTCTTCTTCTCGCGTGCGGAGAGGAAGCTACTGTCGGTCAGATCCAAGAGCTCGGCTTGCATTAAATAGCATTAAATAGAAAGGGAAGGGGGAAGACAATAGCAACAACGCAAACAACATTTTACGACTCACAACACGGAGAGCAAACCCGGCAAAAATAACAAAAAAAAATAAAAGAATGGCAAACAAAACAACACCACCACAACCGCAAACAACACCAACATCACAGACGGCTCACAGCACCGAGAGCAACAGCCGGTCTTCCCGACGCTACTTTCCAAAAAGTCTATGATTCACTTCCTAGTGTTTACGTTCAGACTCTAGTGTTGAAAGATAATATGTGTGTATGTGTACATAATATATGTATATTTATGAAGATATTCACGTCATGCCTGTATGTGTCCCTCCCTTTTCCCCTCAATATCTCCCGTTTCCATATCTCTTATTGAAGGAAGAAGGAAAAAAATCTGCACTCACTTACTCACTCCCTCTCCTCCTTCTTGCCTCCGCCCCATCCTCCTCCTCCTTCTCCTTCCCGCCCTCCACCTGCTCCTCGATCAGCTCTCTCAGCATCATTCGAAACGCCTCCCTCACGACCCTCGATGGCACCCCCAGCTGCCTCGCCAGCCCCGCTAAGGCCTGTGCTTGCGTATTAGGCAACAACAATATTCCTCCTTGGGCACCACCACTCCTGCTACCACTAGTACTAGTACTAGTTCTACTACTAGTACTACTATTACTACTACTGCAGCTGCTGCTGCTGCTGTCGTTCCACAAACGACGGTAGTACGCCTTCACGACCTGCACTATATCCATCAATTCTCTCCTCGCGCTCACCGATCCCCCTCCCATCCCTCCCTCCTCCTCTTCCTCCTCCTCCTCCTCGGCCCCATACCCCCCCGGCGGCGATGCCGGAGGGACAACCCATCGGCTCCCTCCCTCTCTTCCTCCCTCCCCTCCCCTCTGCAAAAAGGGATGGTGCTTTAACAGATACCTGGCCGTCGGCCTCTTCTTCGGATCTTTATTCAAACACTGCCGCACAAAATCTCGAAAAGAAGGGGAGAACGAGGGCGGGAGGGAAGGAGAGTCCATCTCCCTCAACGCCGAGACCAGCCCCCAATACCCTCCTGAGTGATCGTAAGGAAACCGGCCCATGGCGCATGTGACAAGCGTCAATCCCACGCCCCAGACGTCGGCGGAATAGCTGTACTCTTCTCCGCAGATGCGTTCTGGCGACATGTACGTAAAAGTCCCCACAAATGTGTCCGCCTGGGAAATAGAGGAATCCAGGTGGCGGACCAAGCCAAAGTCGCTAATTTTGACCTGCCCCTTGTGATTGAGCAGGAGGTTGGCCGGCTTGATGTCACGATGGATCTGTCGCCGTTCATGCAGGAAGGCCAGCCCCTCCAGGACCTCGCGGGCGATATGGGACAGGACGGCTTCGGCAGCACAGCCCCCGCCATCGACTATTTCTTGCAGTGAGCCTCCATCCATGTATTCCTGGACGATGCTCACGGTCCCTTCAGTAGGGCTGACGTACGCGTCATAAAACGATACCAATTGGGGACATCCAGCTGTCGCCGCCGCCGCTACTGCTGCTGCTGCTGTTGCTTGTGTGGGTGGAGTCTTGCCAACGGCAGCCGCAGCCGCGGCGGCCGCATCAGCCGCCTCTTTACTTAACCCTCCTGCGAACAAATCCTCATGCTCTACTGCGGTTTTCCTCTGGGCTTTACCCTTCCCACTGCCTTTCCGACAATTTTTTGACGGATACCCTGTTCCTGCTGGTGCTGCAGCGGCAGCAGCACCAGCAGGAGGAGTAGGAGTAGGCCGGCCTAACGGAGCTAAATTTGCGTATAGAGCTCTCAGTTCTCTCACCATCTGATGCCGCCTTCCTTCTTCAAACACCAGAATGGTTTTCACAGCCACCAAGCGCAGGCTGGGAACGTGGATACCTTGCCAAACAGTGCCACCTGCCCCTCGCCCTAGCACGGCCAAGGGTGCCAACGCGTCTTGTAAACTTTGAGTGTCATTGCTCACGCTAACGCTGGGCATGTTGCGACCACTGTCATTTGTGGAAAATGGGGACATGGGCTCACCAGAACGGCCAGGGCCATTACTCAAGATGAAGGAGGGGGAGGCGGCGCCATTACTGCTCTCTCCCCAGGAGCCGGAGGAGGGCGTGGTGGAAAGCTGCCCGCCAATGCTGCTGTTGTGTTTGTAGTATATTGGCTGGCTTGTCTGGGTCAGTCCAGACTTGCGGATCTCGAAGCCAGCGATATGGATGGAGCCGCTCTTGGAAATACTAAGCGTCTTGGAGTCGCTCTTGTTGCTGGTGGCGTGTCTGCGCTTCGAGGACGAGGACATTCCGCCCGACGACCCCCCCCCTGACGTGGCCCCGCCGTTGCTGCCATCGTATTGCCGGTTACCGCCACATCCGCTATCGTCGCTCCCGCACCCACTGCTGCTACTCCCTGTGGCGATCTCCAGGCGTAAGGGACTAAAGGCCGTGCCCGTCCCGATGGTCAATGGGGGTGGCGTCGGGTCGACATCAACCTCTAGCGTAAGCTTCTGTGCAAAGTCCTCCTGGATCCTGGGGAGCGGCGGGAGGGCCATTCCAACCTACCCAGGACAGTGGCACTTTTCAGTGCGCGCTTGTAATGGTTTGAATTTTGTGAGTGGTCAAAAAGGGAAGTGAAGCGGACGAACAAACAGACAGGAGATGTGCGGGAGAAGAAGCGAAGCTGAAAGAAAGCGCGGCTTGGCGAGACGGCGATGATGACAGATTATTGCGAGGGCATATTTCTCCTCTGCTGGTTATCATACAATTTCTTACAAAAGGCAACTACATGAGTAGGGCAAGGAATTTTGCGGCGGACTGATGCAGCCAAGCAAGACATTCAAGGCCTCAAGCTCGAGTAAGCGGACGCTCTAGCTTTGCCTCACCTCCCCACCCCCAACTCCCCATCGCGGCCCACCCAACAGCATGGCCGACAACACTATTAAGACGAGCTCCTTCCCTCGGCCTCCCTCCTCCGCCGCCAATATCAATAGTATTCTGGACGCCTATGATGCGTCAGCGCAGTACCTCGAGGCCCAAGAGACCCTGGGCATGCAGCTCAAAAAGGCCTTTCTCCTACTCGCCCGAGCACGGATGCGGATGGGAGCCGGAGGCATGATGGGTAGTGACTTTTGCCGTGAATACTTGGGAGCAACACGGCGCGTTAAGAAGAACAAGGTTGTGACCATCGGGGTAGCAGACAAAGGAAATCACAAGGACAACGAGGACAAGGGCGAAGATGATGACACCCCCCCAACCAAACTCGAGGATCTACTTCTGATCATGGCGGGTGGATTAGCGCCTCCAGAGCTGAGAGAAGCGCAGCAAGGCTTCATCCAGGCATTGGAAAGCGTCATGATGTTGTCGACGGCTGCAGAAGTAATTCTGACACACACCCGCGGGTCCGAAGGTGTGACGCACGTGCAATCGAGACATAGTGAAAGTTGAAAAAAAACGAGAAAATGAGTGGATTCCCATCACAAACCAGCTATGCTTATACCCATGAGCTCAAGCTTCTTAACCATCCACGTGATTATTTTGCTTTTTTGTTCATACGATCATTCACCTGATCCCCTTCCCACTCCAACAAGACTATGTACCCCTCCCTCCTCCGGAAACTTCTCCCTCCCTCCTTCCCTCCATCCCCCCTAGCAAATTACACAGCCATACTCCTCTCCAATTCCTTCAATGCCCTCAGCTCCTCCTCATCTATTCCTTCCTCTCCTAAAGCCACGGTGGGCGCATTCGTCGGCACCGCAGGTAAGTCAGGCATGAATGGCTCGCTAGCTGCAGTCGCTGCAGCCGCTGTTGTCGCTGCTGTCGCTGCTGCTGGCTTGGCTGGCAAGGACGCCGGGACCTCCGTCAGCTTTGCCTCCGTTTCTTCTTCGACCAATGCATCAAGTTCAGCGAGGAGGTCATCATCGGATTGCAGTCCTCCGTCCAAGGGCGTGGAGATCGCGTCAGATATATGGGTGGCTGTATCCATCTCTTCGCGAATGTCGTCGATGAGATCGTCCACCTTGTCCACATCCATCGCCCCTCGCATCGCACCCATGGCCTGAGCACCCTTTCTGTTTGTTTGTGAAAGACAGATTTTTAATACGTGCATGCATTAGAGCCATCTTCTAAACGTTCTATTTTTCTGATTTCCTTCCCCTCCCTTTTTCCCTTCCTCCTCTTCCTCTTACCTCATGGCTCCAAACACCTCCATATTCGTCGCTGAACCCTCGAGAGACATGGCTTGGCTCTCCAAATTCATCATTGCCCCCTGGATCTTGATCACCTCTGCCTCGTACATCTTCTTCTTCTTCAAGGCGAATAACGCTCCACTCTTGTCTTTGCGGGCCATCTTGCCCTTGGCTTCGACGATCATGATGTCCATTTTTTTCTGGATGTACGCCTCGCGTTTTGTAAGCGTCTCCATGGTTCCACGAAGCTTGATAATCGCATCGGCTGGATTTGGCGGGGGGCCTGCTGTTTTTTTCTTTCCAAAGAGGTTCATTTTGGCCTGGAGCAAGGGAGGGAGGGAGGTAGGGAGGGGTGAGATGGGGGTATGCACCGCATGGTAAGCAAGCAAGAGCTGGAGAATGTACGCCAAAGTGCTTTTTGATAATAATAATAATAATAATAATAATAATAATAATAATAATAATAATAATAATAATAATAATAATAATAATAATAATAATAATAATAATAGTGACGCAAGAGGGTTCGTGGTGATATTTATCCAGTCGACGGACGAGCGAACGTGGGAGGGATGGGAGAAGCCCACAACCGCCCAGACACTTGTTACACCAGTTTACTAGCCAAAGGGCCCATCTATTGAAAATTCCGAGCCGTGAAAATGTAAATGAACTTATGTGCCTGGTGCGCTACCGCGCGCATACGTATCGTGTTAAAACATTGAGGCAGGGAAGCTGGGATTTGTAGAGGGGCGCAGCTCACACGTGGACTACTACAGAATCCCGACGCAACCATTCCAACCTTTCTACCCCAACACCACCGCCAGCATCTCATATATGTTATCGTCGTGGTCGAGATGGCGGCAGTGACTCTCCTATGCGGCTACGTGTACTGCAGCTGAACGCCTTGATTATGTAATTATTCGACGTCGCATGTCAGGTAGCAACTTCAGGCTTTCAAAAACGAAAGAGCGCCCACGCCAAGCCCGGCCATCACATCTTCGCCTTTGCCCTTCTCATGCAGCTGCTGAATGTGGCGGGCCTGTGTCTGGGTGTGGGGCATGAGAGGTGGGAGAGGTAGAAGAAAACGGACCAGGGTCATTATCATCTCATCGCCAGCACGCGGAAGCGTTGTTTTTCCAAAATGCAACGGCATATGCTTCTTCTTTAAGTGTCTCCATCCAGCCATACACTCACAGACACGGGCACCACAACCCTACTCACAGATCTTGCCGCTCCGCGTCTGCGCCAGTCTCTGCATCCGCCTCTTAGAACAGTTCGTGAAAGGGCCAACCAGCCTCCCCACCCGTGCCCCCCTTCTCCTTGAGCTTCTGTCTGTCTGTCCCCCGCAGCGACGCGATATGGAAGGCCTCACCCGCCTTGTGACCAATTCGCTCCGCAACCCGGGTGGCATCACCAAGCTTTGGTCCTTCTCGTTGGCCGATCCCAGTCAAGGTCGCCGAGAAAGGCTACACAAGGTAAGCATCTGGTTTTGCTGGGGCAGGAGGGATGCGTGGGAGGAAGGAAAGATGGAGGGAGGGAGGAGAAGGACGTGTAGATCTCCAAGCTATGGGCTGCATCGAGGGCGGCAATGAATCCAATACTTATTTTTTCCCCCCTTTCTCCCTTCTTTCCGTCGCTTCTACAGCTCCTACTCCGTCACAACAAACTGTCGGGTACGCGCTTTGTTGTGTTGGATGGGATCGAAGTGCCAGGCACAAGAGGTGTGACCTCCTTGATGAATGCTGTAGAGATTTTGTTCAAAATCGACGGGGAGACAGCAATGGTGACCATTACGCCAGATTTGGGTGCCGGGGGGTTTATCTACAGGTGAGGGTGTGAGGGAGAGGAACAATATGTGAAGGCCACAGTAATTAATTGGTCTGACATATAAATAAAATACGTACTCCTTTTAGTTTTCATGAGCGGCCAGCAGCCTACCATATCCCTGACTATTATTTCCTTCCTTCTTTTCCTCTTCCCTTCTCTATTTCTCTGTCCCCGATTCCCGCTTTTCCTTCCTTCCTTCTTCCCTCTTTTCCATTAGTTGCCGCGTCGGTGCGCGCCTTCTGACCGAACAGGCCGACACATTGGAGGCGTCTGACTTGAGCAGCACCAGCCTCCACACTCCCAATAGCAAGGGGAACGGCAGCAGCAGCAATGACAGCCACGGCAGCGGCAGTAGTGGCGAAGGCAGAGTACCTGTCCAAGTAATGGTGCCTGAAATCCGAACGCAGTCGAGTGAAGGAAAACTCATCGTGCACTACAAGGTGGTTTGCGCCTTGTCGGGGGGGGAAGGGGAGACGGGAAGGGATGGGGCGGTGGTCGTTTTTCGGCGGTATCGTGATTTTGATAAATTAGACCGGCTGGTGCGGTCGGCGTTTGCGGGCTCCCATTTATTGAACAGTCTCCCGAATCTCCCGATCAAGATCTTGAACCCCTTCACTGACCAGTCCGACCCGGCGTTCATCGACAATCGACGACAAGAGCTCGAGGTGTACTTGAAGCGGTTGATACGGATGCCCAAGGCATCAAATAACCCCGATTTGCTCCGTTTCTTCTCGTTACACCCTGTGAGTGGGCAGCCGTTGGACCCCGGCGATTTGAACATGCACGTGGAACTGAAGTTCTAGAACGAAGGGAGGGAGGGAGGGTGTGTGTGTGCATATGTATGTGTATATATATACATGTTTATATTCCAGTAAGATGATGTCTTGACGAAGTACTCTTTGCCCTGCTCTGAATCTTTCCTTTTTTCAGAATGGAGGACGGAGGGAGGGACGGGTGGTGGGAGGGAGGGAAATGAGGGGGATATGTACATAAATTAGAAATGAGGACCGTGGACATGAATAATGAACTTAACGACAAAAGAGCCAATGCATAAGTCAAGGAGATACGAATAGATTGAAATTCAAATTCGAGTTTAAGATTTACCCGAAAAAAGAATTGAGGGTGAAACGGATATGTTGGATCGGACCAACCTGGTGCGGCACGCCGGCCGGCTTTTCAGTGTCACCCTGCGTTAACGACGCTCTCCTCTACAGATCCAGATTGACGCATATTTTTATTCAACAGGGTCTATCGCTTTTTTTTTCTTCATTTCTTTTCTTTTTTATTGTTCAAGAGACGCGGAGTCACCCCCCTATTCCATTCCGTCCCTGCCATTGGTTGTCGCTTTTCGCCTGGTCGTCACCGTCATCAAAATCGAAGGAGGAACGATGACCACAAATAGAACCACAAGGGAGGCGGTCATTAATACATCCACCGCACAAATACACCCTACAGCCCCCCCTCCCTTCCTTTCTTCCTCCCAAATTAACCACTGAACAACCTTGCTCATCTGTCCTTTCCTCGTCCATTCCCTCCCTCCCACACAGCTAAACATACACAACTTCTCCCTCGTGCTTTTTGTCGTCTTCAATTGTTTTTTTGGTCGTATTTTTTGACGAATGGGCAACGATTTATTGGACCAACACTAGCCATGCCAAGAAGGTGTAGAAAAAGAATACCGGGAAGAGGGCCAGCACCTTCCGCTCGGGCGCGATGACTTGACCGATGAAGATGACGGAGGCTGGGGGGGGGGGGGGGGGGGGGGAGGGGGGGGGGGGGGGTGGAGGGGTGTAAAGGGTTCGAGGCTTTTCCACT
>Ga0160419_100455_pt1 | contig 26289 bp, 27 predicted proteins | sample CelAP2metagpilot_2_FD_108196 | JGI IMG/M metagenome (GOLD analysis project Ga0160419, IMG submission 108196) | Phycosphere-associated microbial communities from Cellana algal ponds in Kailua-Kona, Hawaii, USA - Cellana AP2-4-25 metagenome pilot ... | reverse complement strand
TGCTGGTGGATCGCAATCAGCGAGACGGCGCGCGGGGCGGAAGGGTCCCCCAACCGCGCCACGATACGGGCGCGCGGCAGGCCCATCCGGCCCTTTGCTCCGGCTTGTTCCGCCTCCACCAACTCACCATCTTTCGCGCCATGCGTGGCATCGCTGCCCACGACCCATTCCTTGTCCGACCCCTTGTCGATCGGCAGGATACGCCCGCCCTCCGCTTTCTTGCGGAAGATGCCAATCACCCGGCGCGGATTTGTTCCAATCCGCCGGATCAGGCGCGCTTCGTAGTGGTGGTCGTCTCCCTTCACCTCGGTCAGACGCGCCAGAATGCGGTCGCCCTCTCCCAGCGCGGGGTCAGAAGCGCGGGGCAGCACCAGCACCACGGGCTCAGCACCTTCGCCTTGCCACTCCATCGGTTTGGCAAACAAATCGCCGTCACTGTCCGGTCCTGTCACCACCAAAACGGACACAGGCGGCAAACGGTCAGGATCGCGGTAGCTGCGCTTGCGTTTCTCCAGATGCCCTTCTGCCTCAAGCTCTTTCAACACACGCTTGAGGTCGATCCGCGCGGCACCCTTGATGCCAAAAGCGCGCGCAATGTCGCGCTTGGCGGTCTGGGTCGGATTCTCGCTGATCCAGTCGAGGATTTCTGATTTGCTGGGGATTTTGCTCATAAAGGGGAGGTAGCACGCACCCCGGCCCGCGTCATGGCAAATCGTCGGCAGTGTCCACGTCGCGCAGGGTGTCGGCAGTGGCGATGCGCTGTCCGGGCAAGGTGGCACGGCTGTCCGCCAGCGCGTGTTCGGTGGACCACCGCACGTTTTGCAGGAAGCCATGTGGCTGTCGGGCCGGATGTTTGAGACCGATCAACCAATAGCCCCCGTCTTCCGCCGGACCAAAGACAGCGTCGTGATCGCCCAGCGCCTGAAACGCGCGATGGATATGTGCAGGCGTGACGCCGGGAATGTCACCGCCGATCAGGCAAGAGGGGCCGGGTCCCGCAGCCCCCAGCATCCGCGCCATGCGGTCGCCCAGATGCCCAGGTCCCTGCGGGATGCGGGGCAGATGTGCAGGCCAGACGCGGCTTTGAAGCCCGGCTATATCCGGGGCGACGGCCAGCACAATTTCCCAACGGGGATCCTGCATTCGACGCAGCAGACGACGGGTCTGGTGGCGAAACCACCATGCCGCATCTGTCATCCCGATGTCACGGCCAAGACGGGTCTTCACCCGGCCTGCCTGCGGCACTTTCAGCATGACAATCAGGGTCCGTCTCACAACGGGCGCACCATGTCACGGTGCGGGATCCCCGCGTCATCATAGACCGGCCCGGTCGCTATAAACCCCAGCTTCTCGTAAAACCCCAGCGCATGGATCTGGGCGCCAAGCTTTGCCTGCGTTGCCTGCCCCTGCGCCGCATCAAGAGCCGCGCGGATCAGTGCGGCACCAAGCCCCGTTCCGCGATGCGATTTGAGCACGCAGACCCGCCCAATCTTGGCCATATCCCCTTCGATCAGAATGCGCGCTGTGCCGATTGGGGTCGCGCCATCGACGGCCAACAGATGCAGGCAATCGGGATCAAGGCCGTCAATCTCATCAGGTTCCGGCACGTTCTGCTCTTCGATAAAGACCACCCGCCGCAAGGCAAGGCAGGTGTCCAGATCATCGGTCAGCGTGATCGTGACACTCATGCAAAGTAGTCGCGCAGGATACGGCTGTAGATGGCCTTGAGCTGGTGAATATGTTCGACGCGGACGTGCTCATCGACCTGGTGCATCGACTGACCGACCAGCCCAAATTCGACCACCGGGCAATGCGCTTTCATGAACCGCGCATCCGATGTGCCACCGCTGGTGGACAGGACCGGCGTGACCCCCGTTTCCGCCACGACGGCCTGTGCCACAAGATCCGACAAACGGCCGGGCGGGGTGATGAAGCTTTCGCCTGATATGCGCACGCTCAAATCAATCTCAACGCCAAATGCGGCACGCACCTGCGCGACCTCCTCTTCCAGCCACGCGGTCAGGCTCGCCCCGGAGTGGTGATCGTTGAACCGGATGTTCAATGCGGCGGAACACGCAGCGGGGATCACATTCGTAGCCGGGTTGCCCGTGTCCACCGTGACAACCGCCAGCGTGGAGGCATCAAAGTGATCGCTTCCTTCGTCCAGCGTGTGACTGGCCAGCCTGTCCATCAGACGCAGCATTGCAGGCAGTGGATTGTTGGCACGATGGGGATAGGCCGCGTGGCCCTGGGTGCCCGTTACCTTGACGTGCGCATTCATGGAGCCGCGCCTGCCAATCTTGATCATGTCACCCATTGTTTCGGGACAGGTCGGTTCCCCCACAAGGCAGACATCCATCTGCTCTCCCTGCACCGCCATGTGATCCAGCAGCGCGCGGGTGCCATGATCCGCCACACCTTCTTCGTCCCCGGTGATGGCAAGGATGATCGCGCCGTCCGGCGGCGTTGTCTGAACAAAGTCAACGGCTGCCGCTGCAAAGGCCGCGACGCCTGATTTCATGTCCGTGCTGCCCCGCCCGTACATGACCCCGTCCCTGATCTCTGCCCCGAAGGCAGGCATGGACCAATCCGCCTCGTCACCGATGGGCACCACATCCGTGTGGCCGTTGAAACCAAAGCTACGTGCATGACCCTTGTCGCCCCAGCGCGCATAGAGGTTTCTGATCCCCTCCCGATCCGCCCAGGTGCAGTCAAAACCCGCGTCGGTCAGAACGTCATGCAGCACATCCAATGCACCGGCATCCGCAGGCGTGACAGAGGGGCAGCGCACCAGACGCGCGGTCAGTTCGACAGGGTCAAGGCCAGACATGGCGGGCTCCTTCGCAGTACCTGAGGGCAACGTTGCCTTTCTTGTGGCGAAAAAAGCGCGGTGTGAAGGGGGGTATGGCAAGAAACGCTTAACAGTTTCGCGTTTTCCGTGTTAACTTCGAGTTAATAATATGACCCGAGGCAGGGCATTCGCAGCAGTATCGCAGAGTTGAGCACCTGAAAACAGGGCCTGTTCTGCATCTTACCATCCGAAAAGGGCATGTGCCCTTGGCCCGGCTGTGCTGTCCGCCTTTGGATAAAAAGGTGAGACGACCCATGCCAGTACCCGCGTCAGAACTGCAAATCGAAACAGTGCGCGAGGGCACGTCTGCCCTTGATATGGCACAGACAATTTTCGGGAACGGGGCGACGGTCACCGGCGCTTCGTTTCGCGGTGATCAGGACAGTGCCGGGACATACTCAGGCGGAGACAGCACATCCCCCGGCGTGACACCCGGCGATGCCGGGATCATCCTGTCAACGGGCGATGCAGAGGATTTCACCAACTCAAGCGGGCAAGCCAACCAGAACAATAATACGTCCACCAATACGTCCGGGCAGAACAACTCTTCCCAGTACAACGCGGTGGCGGGCGCGCGCACCTATGACGCGGCAACACTGGACGTCGATTTCATCCCGGATTCCGACAAGATGACGATGAAGTTCATCTTCTCCTCGGAAGAATACCCTGAGTTCCAGAACTCCATCTATCAGGATTTCTTTGGGGTCTGGATCAACGGCACGCTGGTGCCAATGGATGTCGGCAATGGCGACACCGATCCGGGCAACGTCAACACCACCAACAACATCAACATGTTCGTCGACAACCAGAACGACGACTACAACACCGAGATGGACGGCTTCACGATTACGCTGACGTTGACGATGAACGTCAACCCCGGTGTCGTGAACTCCATGCGCGTGGCCATCGCGGATGTGTCGGATTCGAGCTACGATTCAAACGTGCTGATTGCGGCTGACTCTGTCCAGACCGACATCATTGCTGTGTCCGACGACGTAGATCTGTTTCCCGATGGTGAAAAAGTCATCGACGTTCTTGCCAATGATCTCAACGATGGTCCCGGCACGCTGACCATTACACAGATCAACGGCCTGGATGTGATTGCCGGGGACATCATTACGTTGCCGACCGGCCAGACGGTAAAGCTGAATGCAGACGGCACATTCACCGTGACGGGTGATGGCGATGTCGAGAACTTCAACTTCACCTATACCATCGACAATGGCCTCGATTCCGATGTGGGGTTTGTCAACGCAACCGGCGTGCCCTGCTTTGTCGCCGGCACGATGATCGCAACCCCTGACGGCGAACGCGCAGCGGAGGCGTTGCAGCCCGGCGATCTGGTGCTGACGCAGGACGACGGCCCGCAACCACTGCGCTGGATTGGCACGCGGCAAGTGGCGGCTGAGGGAAAATTTGCGCCGATCCACATCCGCGCGAACACCTTCGGGACCCATCGCGATTTGCTGGTGTCCCCGCTGCACCGGGTGCTGATCCGGGACAACATGGCAGAACTGCTGTTTGGCGAACCGGAGGTTCTGGTCGCCGCCCGTGATCTGGTCAATGACCGCTCCGTGCGGCAGTGCGAAGGTGGTGAAGTCACGTATGTTCATCTGCTTTTTGATCGGCATCAGGTGGTGTTTTCCGAAGGGTTAGAGACGGAAAGCTTCCTTCCCGGCCCGCAAACCACCAAGAGCCTTGAGCCTGAAATCGTAGAGGAAATCTGTGCGATCTTTCCCGAGTTGGATGCGGAAACCGGCACCGGGTATTCCCCCGCCGCCCGGCGCACCCTGAAGCGGTTTGAAGCGGATCTGCTACGCGCCGGAAAGGTGGCCTGATATGACATGGCTCGCCTTGTGTGATCATGACAACCGCCGTCTGTCCCTGCGGGGCCTCGGGACCGACAAGAAAGACATGCCCCTGCTGGTGGACGATCCGCAGACCCTGCTGACGCGCGGCACGGTGATGTTTGAGACACGGCTGTCACCTGACGGTCGTCCCCAGAAGCTCTTTGCCCACAAGAACACCCACCCGGAAATGCGCAGCCTGACCTTTCAGGCCATCCCCGGCGGCGGGATTGCCATGGTGCAGGTCCAGGGCAGCACGATCAGTCACGCCGCGATCAAACGCGAAGATGCCGGTCGCACAGATGTCGCACGGATCACCTACTCCTGGGACAGCGAGATGAAATGGGCCCGCATGTCACTGGAACAGCCCGAAGAGACGGAAGTCACTTCCGTCTATATCGACAACCCATCGCCCCTTTCCCTGACAGACATCCGTGAATTGATGCTCGGTCATGGGGACCAGACCTTTGCGCAGGACATGGTTTTTGCCGCACTGTCCGATCAGATCGAAGCTGTCGGACCATTGCCAACGCTGCTGCCCAACACGCCTTTGGCGACACCATGGGGATACCGTCCGATGCGGGATCTGCGGCGCGGTGATACAGTCCTGACCCGTGACAGTGGCACAGTGCCCGTCCTGCACCGGATCGGGCGCACCGTCCCCGCCCGTGGCAGCTTTCGCCCCATCCGGCTGCGCGCGCCATACTTTGGCTTGCAGCAGGACATCATTGTTTCCCCCGAACAACGGCTGATCATCGACGGGCCGGAGGTGGAATACCTCTTCAGTCAGGAAGCCGTGCTGGTGCCTGCGCGCCATCTGGTGAATGAATTCGCCGCGATCGAGGAACCCTGCGGGCCGGTGATCACCTACGGTCAGGTGTTGCTGCCTGAACATGAGACAGTGATGGCCGCCGGTACGGCACTGGAAAGTCTCTATATCGGGCGCATTCGCCGCGATGGGCAGAAACTGAACAGCTCGGTCCTGCACCATCTGGAACGGTCCTTGTTGCCGGAACATGCGCGACCGGCGCATCACGTGCTGCGGTGGTATGACGCCATTCATCTGGCGCGGCGACGCGCCGCATGATATTTTCGCTCCGCTTGATGAATGCGCTGGCCGTGTTCGCGACGTTGGCTTAGCTATGATGTATGCGCGCAGTCGTTTCATCATTCCTGCGTCTGGCTTTGGTCCTTGTGTTTGGATGCGCGATGACCACGATGACTCTTGCTCACCGTACCAGCGTGCAGGTGCCCGATGGCGATATGCTTGCGTTCCTGCAAGCCGGCGGCACGCTGGCAGAGCTTTGCGGTAGCTTTGGAGAGAGCGGCGAAGGGATGACGCAGGATTGTGAGGCCTGTCGGCTGATTGATACGCTCTCCAGACCATCCGACGCGCAAGTCGTGCATATTCAGTTCCGGCTCCAGACCCAGCAGATGCAGCGCTGCGCACAAGCACGCCATCATGCCAAGCCGCTGGATGCCACACGTCTCAGCCGCGCACCGCCCCAGATCTGATCAACGTTTCATTTCCTTGATCAATATCCGCCCCCTGGCGGACCTTCTATGCTGGAGCATTCCAATGACGACTCTTGATATCAACGCACCCGGCGATACCGGTGCGACCAAACTCTACCGTGCCGCGTGGCGCTGGCACTTTTACGCAGGCCTTTTTGTGATCCCTTTCCTCATGATCCTTGCCATCACCGGCATGGCGATGCTGTGGATCGCATGGGTCGATGGCCGTGACGGCGAACGCACACCTGTCGTGCCGCAGGATACAGCGATGCAAATCTCCATTCAGGCAGAGGCAGCGGTTGCGGCCATTCCGGGCGGTGAGCTGAAGCAATATGTAGCCCCGCGCACACCAGATGTAGCAGCGCTGTTCCGCGTGGACCACGAAGGGGATGCAACCATGGTGGCGGTTGATCCCTATACCGGGCAGGTGATCGAAACCTTCCCCCGGCGCAGCGGCTGGTATGACTTTGCCGACGGCATCCACAGTGATTTGATGCTGGGCGTAACCGGCGACCGGATGCTGGAAACCGCCGCATCGCTGGCGATGGTGCTGGTGGCAACGGGCCTTTACATGTGGTGGCCTCGCGGTGACGGCTGGCGGCGCGCGCTGGTGCCAACACTTGCGACGGGGCGATCCTTGTGGAAATCCCTGCACGGGGTTGTGGGCATCTGGGTTTCCATCATTCTGGTATTCTTCCTGATCTCTGGTCTGTCCTGGGCAGGCATCTGGGGCGGTAACATGGTGCAGGCATGGAGCCAATTCCCGGCCGAGAAATGGGACGCCGTGCCGCTGTCTGATGTGACCCACGCCAATATGAACCACGCCCGCCGCGAGGTGCCCTGGGCGCTGGAGCTGACACCGATGCCCGCATCAGGCAGCGATGCCGGGGTGCCGGGAGTGACGGCACCGCTGGTCAATATGGACAGCGTTGATGCCTTGGCGCGGGAGATCGGGTTCGATGCCCGCTACCAGATGAACCTGCCCAGCGGCGATGCCGGTGTGTGGACCCTCAGCCGGGATTCGATGAACACGGACAGCACCGATCCGATGTCAGACCGCACGGTCCATGTCGATCAATACACCGGCAACATCCTCGCCGATGTGCGGTATGAGGATTACACATGGGCAGGCAAAGCCATGGCGGTGGGCATCGCGCTGCACATGGGGACGATGGGATTATGGAGCGTGCTGGCCAATACAATCGTCTGTCTTGCGGTGATGTTCCTGTGTGTCAGCTCCGTGGTGCTGTGGTGGAAACGCCGCCCCGCCGGCGCGGGACGTCTGGCCGCACCGCCCATGCCGCGCGAATTGCCTCTGTGGCAGGGTGCGGTGCTGGTTGGATTGGCCGTGTCGATGGCATTTCCGATGGCAGGGCTGGCGCTGCTTACGGTGTTGGCACTGGACAGCCTGATCCTGTCACGGCTGCCGTTTTTGCGGCGGGCACTGACCTGAACAGGCTCTAAACAGCCCATTAGTCTCGAATTTGGGGGCGACTGTACGTCGCCCCTGATCAATCAAAAAACGGCGTCATCTGCGCGACGATCACCGCATTCTCCGCCAGGGCACGGGCCATCAGCGCGCGTTCCTCATCGTCGATCTCCTGACCGTCCGCTTCGCGCTCCGCCAAGGTGCCATACCCGGTCACATCCAGAGGTGCAGTATCTGCCTGCTTGAGGATGGCCACCGTCTCCCGCACCGCTTCCGCTTCATCCACACCTGACGCAAAACACATCAACGCCGCCCCGGTGGCCTTGTCGGGCAAGCCGTCGCCTTCTTTGCGCCCGATCTGCACCAGCAAGGTAAAGACCTGCTGGCGGGAGGGTTTTTTGGGTTTCTTCTTGTCTGACATGAAAAAGGCCGCCTTTGGTATGAAAGGCAGCCCTAGCGTGATCAGGTTGGTTTGGGAAGTGCCACGATCAGTCGCGCAGCAGCTCATTGATCGACGTTTTGGAGCGTGTACGCTCATCCACCCGTTTCACAATCACCGCACAATAGAGGTTCACACCGTTCTTGGACGGCATGGAACCAGCCACGACCACGGACCCCGATGGCACTTCACCGTACATCACTTCGCCGGTTTCGCGATCCACGATCTTGGTGGATTGGCCAATGAAAACGCCCATGCCCAGCACGGACCCTTCCCGCACGATGCAGCCTTCGACCACTTCGGAACGCGCGCCGATAAAGCAGTTGTCTTCGATAATGGTCGGTCCCGCCTGCATCGGTTCCAACACGCCGCCGATGCCCACGCCACCCGACAGGTGCACGTTCTTGCCGATCTGCGCGCAGGACCCGACCGTGGCCCATGTGTCGACCATGGTGCCTGAATCAACATAAGCGCCGATGTTCACAAACGACGGCATCAGCACCACACCGGGCGCGATGAACGCCGACCGGCGCACCACGCAGTTGGGCACAGCGCGGAACCCGGCCTCCTGCCATTGCGCATCGCCCCAGCCCTTGAACTTGCTGTCAACCTTGTCCCACCAGCCGGCACCCTGCGGGCCGCCTTCCTGATGCTCCATGTCCTTGATCCGAAAGCCCAGCAGCACGGCTTTCTTGGCCCATTGGTTCACATGCCAATCGCCGCTCTCCATCTTCTCCGCGACGCGGAGCTTTCCGCTGTCGAGTGCGTTCAGCGTTGCCTCAATGGCATCGCGCGTCTCACCGGTGGTGGCAGAGGTGATCTGATCACGGGTGTCCCATGCAGCTTCAATGGCGGTCTCAAGTTGGGCATTCGACATGGGGGCGCTCCTGAATGAAAAGGTTTGGCGGGCTATACCTGTGCGCGCGGACCTGCGCAATCTGTCAGGTCCATTTGATCGAACAGCCCATGGAGGCGGTCTGGTCCTCCGGACCACGTCCCGTCCGCGCCACTTGGGTCATCGCATTCAGCAACTCCGGAACGCGGTTTGCCGGGTCATCACGCATGCCAATGTCATCCAGCCTGCCTCGGTATTGCAGCCCACCCTTGGCATCGAACCCAAAGAAGTCTGGTGTGCAAACGGCCCCATACGCGCGGCCCACCGATTGATCCTCATCCACCAGATAGGGCGCTTGCAGGCCATGTGCCTTGGCAAAGGCGGTCATACGGTCCGGTGCATCAGCGGGGTAATCGTTGTAATCGTTGGACATGATCGCCACACAGCCGACCCCGATCCCTTCCAACGCCTGCATGTCTTTTGCCAGACGGTCGATCAGGGCAATCACATAGGGGCAGTGGTTGCAGATGAACGCTACCAACAGCCCCTTATCCCCCATCACGCTGTCGCGGCTGTGGCGTACCCCTTCGGGTGTGGCCAGATCAAAATCGGGCGCAGGCCAGTCAAAATCGCAAATCTTGGATTCAAGTAACATGGTGATGTTTCTCCCCGTCAAACACACGGCTCATAGTGAAGCCGCAGAAGACGGTGGTCAATTGTTCGCGTGCCGTGCATTCTGACGTCTGGCAACGCCTTGCCAGCATCATCCGGAGACCACGATGACACGAGAGAACCGCCGCCATCCCCTGCGGGACGCGATTGAAGACCGGCAGGCCGTACAGGTCACGCCAGATACGCCTCAAACGCGCGCATCCGCCTACCAACTGGCGTTCACCGACAATGACTTCATGCTGCGCGAAGAACTGCGGCCGGTGCGTTTGCAACTGGAACTGCTGAAACCGCAGATGATGCTGGATGAGGAAGGGATTCAATCGACCATCGTGCTGTTTGGTGGCGCGCGTATTCCATCGCCGGAAAACAAGGCTTCTGCCAGGACGGAGACATTGGCCGATCTGTCACGGTTCTATGAAGAGACGCGGGAGTTCTCGCGGCTGATGACGCTGAAGTCGATGGAAAGTGGCGGCAGCGAAGATGTGATTGTCACCGGCGGCGGCCCCGGTGTGATGGAAGCTGGAAACCTTGGCGCGCTGGATGCAGGCGGGCGGTCTATCGGTCTGAACATCGTGCTGCCGTTTGAGCAGGCCCCGAACGAATATGTCACGCCTGAGCTGTGTTTCAACTTCCACTATTTCGCCATCCGCAAGATGCACTTCTTGATGCGCGCGAAGGCGATCTGCGTCTTTCCCGGCGGCTTTGGGACGATGGATGAGCTGTTTGAATCGCTCACGCTCATTCAGACTGGCAGGATGGAGCCGTTGCCCTTCCTGCTGTTTGGCACTGATTTCTGGAAAAAGATCATCAACTGGGAGGCGTTGGCAGACGCCGGAACGATTTCAGCTGAAGATCTCAATCTGTTCAAATTCGTCGAAACGGCAGAGGACGCCATGGCGGAAATTGCCAAATGGGAACGCGCCCCCGCGCGGCAGAAAGTGCCGGGCCGCTCGTCTTAGTGGGCTGCGGCGGGCGCTGCTTCGGGCAAAAGACCGATTTCAATGTGGTGTGGCAGGGTTTCAACCACATGGCCCTCGTCCGTTTCGCGCACGGCATAGCCATAGCCCGCAAGGCGGTGCTGCCATTCACGAGGCGACAAAGCATGTTCGCGCTCGCGGATCACAAGTTCCATCACCTGGGCGATGATAAAGGGGTCTTTGGTAGACGGTGCAGACATCTGAAGTCTCCTAATCGCTTTTTGCAATGAAGAGAGACTGCGGGGGGGTCGTGGCGAAAATCGTTCACGTTTTTGGCAGAAAGAAGGTCATTTCGTGATGCCTGCGATTTTGAGGCAGCATACCGTCAAAGCGAAACTATCAATGTAAATCAACGGTATGAACGAAATCCTGCGCGCGATTTCCAGCCCAACACACTGCCACATTCCAGCAGCAAACAGATTTTAGCCAATGACCTTGGGTCAGCCTGCGCCGCCCAGACCGGCTTCTGCCTCGATCTGCTTGCGCGACTTGCGCGCGCGCTCCGTGGCGGACTTCAACTGGCCACAAGCGGCCATGATGTCCTCACCCCGTGGCGTCCGGATCGGAGAGGCATAACCGGCCTTGTAGATGATGTCCGCAAAGCGCCGGATGCGGTTGTTGGACGACCGCTTGTAAGGTGCACCCGGCCATTCGTTGAAGGGGATCAGGTTGATCTTGGCCGGGATGCCTTCGATCAGTTTGATCAGGCGGTGCGCGTCTTCGTCGCTGTCGTTCACCCCGTCCAGCATCACGTATTCAAACGTAATCCGCTCTGAGTTGCGCCCGCGCGGATAGGTGCGCAGGGAGGCCAGCAGTTCCTCAATGTTCCAGCGCTTGTTGATTGGCACCAGCGTGTTGCGCACTTCATCCGTGGTGGCATGGAAACTGACCGCCAGTTGGCAGCCGATTTCATCCGCCGTCCGCTCAATCTCCGGCACCACGCCGGAGGTGGACAGGGTGATGCGACGGCGGGACAGTTGAATGCCCTCTTCATCCATCGCGATTTTCATCGCGTCGCGCACGTTCTCAAAGTTATAAAGCGGCTCACCCATGCCCATCAGCACAATATTGCTGAGCAATCGCGTCTCATCCTTCGGCGCGCCGATCTCCGGCCATTCGCCCAGATCATCGCGGGCGACCATCACCTGCCCTATGATCTCTGCCGCTGTCAGGTTGCGCACCAGCTTCTGGGTGCCGGTGTGGCAGAACGAACAGGTCAACGTGCACCCGACCTGAGAGGACACACAAAGCGTCCCGCGCCCCTCTTCCGGGATATAGACAACCTCAACCTCATGCCCACCTGCAATGCGCACCAGATACTTTCGCGTGCCGTCTTCGCTGACCTGCTTGGTGACCACCTCTGGTACCTCGATCACGAACTTCTCTGCCAGTTCCGCCCGGTAGGCTTTGGCAAGGTTCGTCATCTCCGCAAAATCGCGCACGCCCCACTGATAGATCCACTGCCAGATCTGCCCCACCCGCATCTTCGCCTGCTTTTCCGGCGTGCCATTGGCAATCAGCACATCGCGCATGGCCGCGCGCGTCAGACCCACAAGGTTCTGTGGCCCATCGGGCAGTTTGCGCGGGATGGTATGAACGTCTTGAGTGATCGGTGCGGTGGCTGACATGGGGACGACTCACGGGTTAGGGGTGAAGCGCCTGATATATAGGGTCGCGCAGGATTTGCAAAAAGGGACTGCAAGGTAAGGGATGCCCTACTTGCGCTTCAACAGCACAGAGGCCAGAGTGTTCCCCATTCTTAAGACCAATTTTTAAAAAGCAGCGCCCTTCGCCAGTTGTCCAAATTTTTGGGATGACAGGCAAATGCAAAGGGGCAATGCTATAGAGAGGAAGACGATTATGCCTATCACTCTAGGTTTGATTTTTACATTTTGCACCGCCGCACTGGTGATTTTCGGCGACTACCTGATCAAGATTGCAGCAGACCGGGGTCACGGCGTTATGTCGGGACTGGTGATGTCGGGGTGCATTCTATACGCCGTATCCGCCCTGATGTGGTTCTACGCCCTGCATCACGTCACGCTGTCGCAAGCGGGTGTGGCCTATTCCATGCTGACGCTTCTCGCGCTCTGCGCCATCGGTGTCGCATACTTCGGAGAGGTGCTTTATCCGCGTGAGATCGCAGGGATCGGCTTTGCCCTGCTGGCGATGATCCTGATGATGCGGGTTGCCTGATACCAGCGCTGCGGTTTACCCGCCGCAGCGCTTCGCCGCATCCTCGACCGCTGCGGTAAAGCCCAGCAGGGAAAACGTGTCCTTGGTGTTGGTCCCACGCCCGGACACACCCGTCACAACCGCATCCGCACCGCGTTTCATCGCCGTGATGATCCGCGCGTCATCCTCTGTGGTGGCGGGCCATGCCCACTCCCCTTCGGTGAACAATTCAAACGCATTGCCAGAGATGTTCAGGTTCACCGTGGATCCGTCCGCAAAAGGATAGCCGCCCGTGAAAGCCACCTGACCCTTGGCACCTGCGGACGGACGATAAAAGACCATCAGCAATGTCTGTCCCCGGTTCACCGCCACAACGCGGCCATCGCGGGAATTCACTGTCTCCTTCGGTGTGGACACGCCCCAGCACTCTGTCGGGTTGTCCTCAACAAACACACTCCAGTCGGTCTTGGCAGCGACACGGTTGGTGCTTTGGTCCTGTGCAAATGCACCCGTTGTCAGCACACAGGCCAGACCCGCACCCACGGCAATCGTCTTCAAAAATTTCATCTGTTCAGCCTCCAGACTTCCCAAACCTCAATACATGCAGACCCTTTGGCGGGTTTTGCGCCGCTCTCCATCACGGGACTGTTCTCTTTTGTTCATCAAACATACTAACGTAAAAGAGGCGACAGGCGAAAGAGCCGATTGGCGGCTTTTTGCCAAGAAAAAGGACACAATTTCATGAGCAACCCAGCGCCATTCGCGGAAATCTGGCGTGGTGATTTCCTGGAAAGCGTCCATTCAGGGCATGCGGTGATCTGCGGTGACAAGGGTCAGGTCGTGGAAAGCTGGGGCGATCCGGATGCGATGATGCTGCCACGGTCCTCGTCCAAAATGATCCAGGCCCTGCCGCTGATTCAATCCGGCGCGGCTGAGGCGGCGGGTCTGACCACCCGGCACCTTGCCGTTGCCTGCGCCTCCCATCAGGGGGCTGCGATCCATACGGATCTTGTGAACGCATGGCTTGCGGCGCGTGATCTGACCGATGATGCGCTGCGGTGCGGACCGCAAACCCCCGCGGACAAAACCGCGCGGGACGGGTTGATCCGCGCTGATGAAGCCCCCTGCCAGTGTCACAACAATTGCTCCGGCAAACACGCAGGCTTTCTGACGCTGACACAGCATCTGGGCGCAGGCCCGGAGTATGTCGAGATTGACCATCCCGTCCAACGGGCCTGCCTTGAAGCCTTTGAGCGTGTGACCGATGAATCCTCGCCCGGATACGGGATCGACGGGTGTTCGGCCCCGAATTTCGCCTGCACCATGACAGGAATGGCCCGTGCCATGGCCCATTTTGCCGCGGCCCCCGATGGATCTGCCGAAGCACGCCTGCACCAAGCCATGCGCCTGCATCCCGAACTGGTCGCAGGAGAAGGGCGCGCCTGCACGGAGTTGATGCGCGCAACGGACGGCAAGGTCGCGCTGAAGACGGGTGCCGAAGGCTACTTCATCGCCATTCTGCCGGAGCAGCAAATGGGCATCGCGCTCAAAGCGGCCTGCGGCACAACGCGGGCGGCAGAATGTGCGATCGCCGCGCTGCTGGTGCGGCTGGGGGTGCTGGACGCCAACCACCCTGCCGCGATCAAACGTATGAACGCGCCGATTGAAAACTGGCGCGGGATCAGAACCGGGACCATGAAAGCAGCACCCGGCCTGATCTGATCTACATCTCTACAATCGGCGCGACCTCGGCGGTTCCGCTGCCATCCGCCACCATCGGGCAGGCCGCAGCCACTTTGCAGGCTGCGTCAATGTCGTACGCCCGGATGATCGTGAACCCCGACAGCGGGTTTGCGCCGCCGTTGTCCGCCACACCCGTGGCACTGACCGTCTTGGACATGCCCACCGGATTGCCCGGATGCACGACGTTCTCTCCGATGTCCTTGTACCAGGCCTCCCAAGCCGCCATCGCCTTGGCTCCTTCTTCCGGAGTCTCCGGCATCTTGCCACCGTGATAGGCCAGCATGAAATCAGGCATCTGTTCTCTCCCCCTTGGTGTTGAAGGGGGGAGTATATCAGATTTTGCCCTTTTTCGCGACGCGCCCTGCGCTCAGCCGACGAAATCCGCCTTCGCATAGCCTTGCACATACAGGAGCGCGGTCAGATCCCCGTGGTTGATCCGGACCTCGCATTCCGCCGCCACGCTTGGCTTTGCGTGCAGCGCCACGCCCAGCCCGGCACGCCCCAGCATGCCCAGATCATTGGCCCCGTCCCCCACAGCAATCACATCATCTTCGGCAATCCCCAACCGCGAGGTGATCTGCTCCAAGGCATCGACCTTGGCCTGTCGCCCAAGGATCGGCACCCCGACTTCTCCGGTCAGCTTCCCATCTTCAATCAGCAGCGTATTGGCGCGATTCTCATCAAACCCCAGATGCGCAGCAACGGCAGAGGTAAAGGCGGTGAACCCCCCCGACACCAGCGCCGCATGCCCGCCTTGTGCCTTCATCGTCGCCAGCAGGGTTTTGCCGCCGGGCATGTAGGTGATGCGCTGCGCCAGAACCTGATCAATCACAGCCGCGTTCAGCCCCCGCAACAACCCAACCCGCTCCCGCAGCGCCCCGTCGAAATCCAATTCGCCATTCATGGCCCGTGCGGTGATGTCCTTCACCCGCGCGCCTACGCCCGCTTCATCGGCCAGTTCATCAATACATTCCTGCTGGATCATGGTGCTGTCCATATCCGCCAGGAGCATCTTCTTGCGCCGCCCTGCGGTCGGTATCACCACCAGGTCCACACCCTGCCCCTGCACATCCGCCCAGACATCCCAGCGGTTGCCCGGTGCCTCCGGCATATCAAACTCGACCGCCTCCCCTGGCGCCAACCACCGCAGATCACTGCCCCCCCAGGCATTGCGCAACGCGGTCACCATCTCAGGTGCCAGCGGTGCAACGGGGTTGGGCGCAGTCAACAGAACAGCTGTAAACATCTGGTTCTCCGGGTAAAGTTTCCGATCCGCGACATTCGCGGGCAGAAATAGTCTGTTTCCGGCGCTCTAGCGTGATTTAGCGCCTTGTGCCAGTGCCCACCCCGCCGTAATCCGGTCCGTGGGACACCCTTCCCCAACGAAGGGCGCATATCTGTGAGGATAACAGGAATGACTATTCAACAACCGGCCACGCGGCCGGCAAACCCGCGTTTTTCATCCGGCCCCTGTGCCAAACCCCCGACATTCACGCTTCAATCGCTGGTCGGCGCACCGCTGGGCCGCAGCCACCGCGCGGCCCCCGGCAAGGCCAAGCTGCTGGAAGCGATCGAAACCACGCGCGAGATCCTCAGCGTGCCTGCCGACTACAAGATCGGCATCGTGCCTGCGTCCGACACCGGCGCATTTGAGATGGCCATGTGGACCATGCTGGGTCAGCGCCCTGCGGAAATGGTCGCATGGGAAAGCTTCGGCGCAGGCTGGGTCACCGATGTGGTCAAGCAGCTCAAGATCGAAGCGACCACGCATACGGCTGACTATGGCGAGATCGTTGATATGGCGGCGCTCAACTACGACCATGACGTCTGCTTTACGTGGAATGGCACCACCTCCGGCGTGCGTGTGGCATCCGGCGATGTGATCCCGGCCGACCGCGCGGGCCTAACGCTTTGCGACGCGACCTCTGCTGCCTTCGCGATGGACCTGCCGTGGGACAAGCTCGATGTGACCACCTTCTCCTGGCAGAAGGTGCTGGGCGGTGAAGCCGCCCACGGCATGCTGATCCTGTCCCCCCGCGCGGTGGAACGGCTGGAGTCTTACACACCGCCATGGCCCCTGCCGAAAATCTTCCGCCTCACCAAAGGCGGCAAGCTGAACGAAGGCATCTTCCGGGGCGAGACCATCAACACGCCCTCCATGCTCTGCGTCGAGGACTATTTTCAGGCTCTAACATGGGCGAAATCAGTCGGCGGCCTGCAAGGTTTGATCGCCCGCGCCGATGCCAATGCCGGCGCGATTGCGGATTTCGTTGCCGCACATGACTGGATCGACTTCCTCGCCAGTGACCCCGCGACGCGCTCCAACACCTCGGTGTGTCTGAAGTTCACCGACGACCGCATCACCGATGGTGCCGCCTTCGCAAAAGCTGTCGCCAAGCGTCTCGCGGATGAAAACGTCGCGCTCGACATCGGCGCTTACCGCGATGCCCCTCCGGGCCTGCGCATCTGGTGTGGTGGCACGGTGGAAACATCCGACATCGCCGCGATGCTGCCCTGGCTCGCCTGGGCCTTCGAGGCCGAAATCAACGCATAATCAACGGTGGGTTGCCACCCACCCTACGCCGGTAGGGTGGGTGAAACCCACGCGCACCCCATTCAACAAAAGGACCGCTCCCATGGCCCCCAAAGTACTCATCTCCGACAAACTCTCCGACGCCGCCGTGCAAATCTTCCGCGACCGCGGCATCGACGTCGATTTCCAGCCCGATCTGGGCAAGGACAAGGACAAACTGGCCGAAGTCATCGGCAATTATGACGGCCTCGCCATTCGCTCCGCCACCAAGGTCACCGAGAAAATCCTCGCCAATGCGCCCAACCTCAAGGTCATCGGCCGCGCGGGCATCGGCACCGACAACATCGACAAGGACGCGTCTTCCAAGAAAGGCGTGATCGTGATGAACACGCCTTTCGGCAACATGATCACCACCGCCGAACACGCCATCGCGATGATGTTCGCTGTCGCGCGGCAAGTGCCCGAAGCCTCCGCCTCCACTCACGCGGGCAAGTGGGAGAAATCCAAGTTCATGGGTGTGGAGCTGACCGGCAAAACGCTGGGCGTCATCGGTGCGGGCAACATCGGCGGCATCGTCTGCGACCGCGCGCGCGGTTTGAAGATGAAGGTCGTGGCCTACGATCCCTTCCTCGGAGAAGAAAAGGCCGAAAAGATGGGCGTCGAGAAAGTCGAGCTGGACGAACTCCTCAAACGCGCTGACTTCATCACCCTGCACGTACCCTTCACCGATCAGACGGCGAATATCCTCAGCCGCGAGAACCTTGAGAAAACCAAGAAAGGCGTGCGCATCATCAACTGCGCCCGTGGCGGTCTGGTGGATGAAGAGGCGCTGGCCGATCTGCTGAAATCCGGCCATGTCGCAGGCGCGGCCTTTGACGTGTTCAAGGTCGAACCCGCTACCGAAAATCCGCTCTTCAACCTGCCCAACGTGGTCTGCACCCCACACCTCGGTGCCGCGACGACCGAAGCGCAGGAAAACGTGGCGTTGCAAGTGGCCGAACAGATGTCCGACTATCTGCTCACGGGTGCCGTAACCAACGCGCTCAACATGCCCTCCGTGACGGCGGAAGAAGCCAAAGTGATGACCCCGTGGATCAACCTCGCCGGTCACCTTGGGGCCTTCATCGGTCAGATGACGGACGAGCCGATCAAAGCCATCAACATCCTCTATGATGGCTCCGTTGCTGAAATGAACCTCGAAGCACTCAACTGCGGCGTGGTCGCGGGCATCATGAAACGCGCCAACCCGGACGTGAACATGGTCTCCGCCCCGGTGGTCGCGCGTGAAAAGGGTATCCAGATCAGCACCACCAATCAGGACAAATCCGGTGTCTTCGACGGCTATATCAAAGTCACTGTCGTCACCGACAAACGCGAGCGTTCCGTGGCGGGCACCGTGTTCTCCGACGGCAAACCGCGCTTCATCCAGATCAAAGGCATTCAGATCGATGCCGAGATCGGCGCGCATATGATCTACACCACCAACGAAGACGTGCCGGGCATCATCGGCACCCTGGGTCAGACCATGGGCGAAAACGGCGTGAACATCGCGAACTTTACCCTTGGCCGGGCGGAGGTGAAAGGCGAGGCGATCGCGCTACTCTATGTCGATGAACCCGTGCCCGCCCCGGTGATCAGGAAGCTCGAAGCAACCGGCATGTTCACGCAAGTGAAACCCCTGCAATTCGACGTCGCCTGAACAGATACAGGGCGGGTCACACAAGGCCCGCCCTTTTCATCTGCTGCCACGCAGCCTATGCCTGCGCCCATGACAACACCGCTCTACGCCATTGGCGACATCCACGGCCAGCTTGACGCCCTGCATGCCGCGCTCGACCTCATCAAAGCCGACGGCGGACCTGACGCGCATGTCGTCTTCCTCGGCGATTACACCGACCGCGGTCCGGACAGCAAAAGCGTGCTCGATCTGCTGGTGCAGGGCCGCGCGGACAGTCGCAACTGGACCCTGCTGCGCGGCAACCACGACCGGATGTTTGCTTGGTTCATGCACGAATACCCATTGCATGACGCCTATCTGCCTATCGACCTCTACTGGCTGCACCCGCGGCTCGGCGGGGACACGACGCTGGCCTCCTACGGCATCGTCTTCTCGGAACGAAACCGCCAGCTCGACGTACACGCCCAAGCGCGCGCTGCCGTGCCGCAATCCCACGTCGATCTGCTCAACAGCCTCACGCCCTTTTATGAGACCGATGACCTCTTCTTCGCCCACGCAGGTATCCGCCCCGGTGTGCCGCTGGACCAGCAAGACATCGAAGACCTGCTGTGGATCCGCAAGGAATTCCACGCCGTCCGCTACCCCCATCCCAAGATCATCGTGCACGGCCACACCCCGGTGGAACGCGCACAGCATTACGGCAACCGGGTCAATCTCGACAGCGGCGCAGGTTACGGCAAACCCCTGACCACCGCCGTCTTTGAAGGCAAAGACTGCTGGACGCTCACACCCAAAGGCCGCATTGCCCTGACTCCATAGCGCAACGCCGACCGCCCCCTTCCAAATGGTTCAAATAACCCGGGGAATCGGCCCCCTTCGGGCCGATGGGGCAGAGCCCCTCATAGAAGACTCTAGAAAACCCGATCCAACAGCCAGAACACGACGGCCCCACCAACCAGACCGCCTGCCCCGGCCAAAACAATCCACCGCCAGAACGTCGGCCGTGGCGGCGTCTCTTCATTGGCGCGGAGCAAGGCATCCTCCACCAGCTGTGGCAAACGGGGGCCAAAGCGCGCCAACACTATCGCCGTGCTGGCCAGATCATTCAACGCCGCGCGTGGCCCGATGGATTTGGTGATGTAATCGGTCACAATGGGACTTGCGACTTCCCAGATGTTGATATGCGGGTTCAACGACCGGGCAACGCCTTCGACAACCACCATGGTGCGCTGCAGCAAGATCAGCTCGGTCCGCGTCTCCATCCCGAAACGCTCGGTTACTTCAAACAGATAGGTCAGCAGCCGCGCCATGGAGATGCGCGTGGCATCCATGCCGAAAATCGGCTCGCCCACAGCGCGCAGGGCGCGGGCGAATTCATCAACATCCTTGTCCGCAGGCACATAGCCCGCTTCAAAATGCACCTTCGCCACCCGTTTGTAATCGCGCCGGATAAAGCCATAGAGGATCTCCGCATAGACCCGCCGTGTATACTCATCCAGATAGCCCATGATCCCGAAATCATAGGCGATGATGTCCCCGTTGGGCGCGACCTTCAAGTTGCCCTGATGCATGTCCGCGTGGAAATACCCGTCGCGCAGGGCGTGGTTCAAAAACAACTGCAACACCCGGTTGCCCAGCGCCACACGGTCATGGCCTGCCGCATCAATCGCGTCATTGTCGCCCATCGGTGCGCCATCTGCCCAGCCCAGTGTCATCACCCGGCGGGCCGACAGGTTCCACTTGATCTGAGGCAGTTGGAATCCGTCGTCTTTCTCCGTATTCGCCGCAAACTCGGACGCAGCGGCACTTTCCAGACGCAGATCCAACTCCCCCCGTACCACGCCGTCGAAATGTTCGATCACTTCCATCGGGCGCAGCCGACGCGCGCCGGGGGCGAAAATCTCTACCATGCGGGCGGCCAGATAAAAGGCGTCCACATCCTTGCGAAACGCCTTCTCGATCCCCGGCCGCAGCACTTTGACAGCGACCTCTTCGCTGTTGTCCGCCAGCCGCGCCTTGTGGACCTGCGCAATCGACGCCGCTGCCACAGGTTCACTGAATTCCGAGAATAACTCATCCACCGGCAGACCAAGTTCCCGCTGCACTTCTGCCTTGGCTTCCGCGATGGAGAAAGGCGGCAGTTTGTCCTGCAACACGCGCAGCTGCACCGCCAGCTCATCCCCCACCACATCGGGCCGGGTCGACAAGACCTGACCGAACTTGATGTAGGCCGGACCCAGCGCCGTCAGCGCACGGGTCGCAGGCGGCATGGCCGGGTCCCCCTTCAGGCCGAGGAACTTGAACGGCAGACCCAGCGCGCGGGCGACAAACCGCAGGGCGGGCGGCGCCTCGAAGGCATCCAGCACCACGTTCATCGCGCCTGTGCGCTCCAACGTGGCGCCGGTGCGAATGAGCCGCCAGATGTTGTGCGGACCGCGCATCAGGCTGTCCCCGCGGGGACAGTTGTGCTTAATGCCGCGTTAACCACAACCTGTTGACAGAACATCAGATTTTCCACCCCGAATGCAGGGCTGCAATACCCATTGTCAGGTTGCGATAGCTTGCGTTCTCAAACCCGGCGGTGCGGACCATGTCCAGAAATGTCTCCTGATCGGGGAAGTTGCGGATCGATTCCACCAGATACTGATAGCTGTCGCGGTCATTGGCGATCAGCTGTCCCATGCGCGGGATCACGTTGAAACTGTACAGGTCATAGGCCTTTTGCATCATCGGATTGGGCAGTTGGCTGAACTCCAGCACCATCAGGCGCCCACCGGGACGCAGCACGCGGAACGCTTCATTCAGCGCTTCCTGGGGCCGGGTCACATTCCGGATGCCAAAGCTGATGGTGTAGACGTCAAAGGTGTTGTCCTCGAACGGCAATGCCATCGCATCGCCCACCACCCAATCAAGGCTGTCCGCCATTGCAGCGGCTTCCGCCCGCTTGCGGCCTTCGATCAGCATCCCTTCGGTCAGGTCGCAGACCGTTGCATGCCCATGCCCCGCGCGCTTGAGGAATTTGAACGACACATCGCCCGTACCCCCCGCCACATCCAGCAGCTTCTGCCCCGCGCGCGGTGCCAGCCAATCCATCATCGCCTCTTTCCAGATGCGGTGGATGCCCACGCTCATCACGTCATTCATGATGTCGTATTTGTTGGCCACGTCCGAGAACAGGTCGCGGACCATGCCCGCCTTCTCGTCCTCGGGGACTTCACGGGCACCGAAATGGGTGGTCTTGTCGGTCATGGTCTTGCCTCTGCCTTGCTAAAGCGGGGATATAGCCTCAGATGGGCAGATACAAACTTCCTTTTGACGCAGGCCGGTTAGACCAGATGTGGATATTCGAAACGATTTGGCAAAAGACATTGGCGGTGGTCGAGGCCGCGCGCACCGCGCCAGAGGTGTTTTTTCCGATCTTTGCCGTTGGCCTGATCCTGATCTGGCTGAAATGGCGTGTCGTCGGCAAGGGCATGCGCCGCGCGGCGCGCGACAATTACGCCGGATGGACCACCGACGCCAAGGCGGGCACCAAAACACACGAAACCGGAGTGGGAACCACATCTGTGCTGGTGATGAAACCTGCCAAGATGCTCTGGGTTTCTGTCTGGACCTTTGTGTTTTTTGGCGGCGGTGCGCTGTTCCTGGCGACCCGCAACGCGCCGCTGACCTTAAGGGACAAGGCCAGCGTTGCGATCAGCGCTGTCTTCGCCCTGCTTGCAGTTGTCCTTTTTATCCGCTCGTTTGACCGCATCCGCCTCTATGATGGCCGGATCGAACGGACAAGGCTCTTCGCCCGCCGCGTCTCCGCGCCGCTTTCGACCCTCACGTCGGTTGCGCCTTTGTCAAAGACGATCCTCGGAGGGGTCACGCTGACTTTCAACGACGGGCAGCGGCTCAAAATTCCGGCGCGCATGACCGGATACCGCCAACTGCTTGACCATCTCGCGGTGGAGGATCCCAAGCTACGCCTGATGATGACCCTCGCCACCCGCCATATGGAGGCGCAGAAATAGTGCCCGAACTTCCCGAAGTAGAGACTGTTATGCGTGGTCTGGCCCCCGCAATGACGGGTGCGGTGATCGCGCAGGCGGACGTGAACCGACCCGATCTGCGCTGGCCGTTCCCGGTGGATATGTCTGCGCGGCTAAGCGGGCAAAAGGTCCTGCAACTGCGCCGTCGGTCGAAATACATCCTTGCGGATCTGGCATCGGGGGAATCGCTGCTTATTCATCTTGGTATGTCGGGGCGGATGCTGGTGTCTGGCGATCCGCTGGGGCAGTTTGTGCACAACCACCCTGCACCTGAAAAACACGACCATGTTGTGTTGCACATGGACAACGGCGCGCGGATCACCTTCAACGACCCCCGCCGCTTTGGCGCGATGGACCTGATGGAGACGGCGACCGCCGCCAGCCACAAACTGCTCGCCGTGCTGGGGCCGGAACCGCTGGGGAATGATTTTCACGAAACGCATCTGATTGCTGCTCTGAAAGGCCGCATGATGCCTATAAAATCGGCGCTGCTGGATCAGAAAATCGTGGCCGGGCTGGGCAATATTTATGTCTGTGAAGCGCTTTACCGGGGACGCATCCACCCCGCGCGCAAAGCCGGGCGCATTTCAAAACCCCGCATCGCGGCGCTGGTGCCGATCATCCGGCAGGTGCTGGCAGAGGCGATTGAAGCAGGCGGATCATCGCTGCGCGATTTCCGGCAAGCCGATGGGGAACTGGGGTATTTCCAACACAACTTTGACGTCTATGGCCGCGAAGGTGCACCCTGCCGCACCCCCGATTGCGGCCAGCCCATCAGGCGGATTGTGCAGTCAGGCCGGTCGTCCTTCTATTGCCCATCCTGTCAAAGATAGCTTGAACCACGCCCCCCCCGTGATATGCACGATGGTCTGAGCAACAACCAAAGAGCATTCTTGATGGCTTATGAAACGATCAATCTTGACGTAGACAACCATATTGCCCTGATCACCCTGAACCGACCCGACGCGATGAACGCGCTCAACGATGTGTTGTTGGGAGAGCTGGCGGATGCGCTGAACGGGTGCCAGGAAAACGACAAGGTGCGCTGCATCGTGATCACCGGCTCGGAGAAGGCCTTCGCCGCCGGGGCCGACATTGCGATGATGAAGGACAAGAGCTTTGTCGATGTCTTCTCAGGTGATCTTTTCACGGCTGAGACGGATCAGATCATGCGCGTGCGCAAGCCGATCATTGCAGCGGTCTCCGGCTATGCGCTGGGTGGCGGGTGCGAATTGGCAATGATGTGCGACTTTATCATTGCGTCGGAGACGGCGAAATTTGGCCAGCCCGAGATTAATCTGGGCGTGGTTGCCGGCATCGGCGGCACGCAGCGCCTGACGCGACTGATCGGCAAATCCAAAGCGATGGATATGAACCTGACCGGCCGCTTCATGGATGCTGAAGAGGCGGAGCAGTCTGGGCTGGTGTCCCGCGTGGTGCCGGTGAAAAAGCTGATGGACGAAGCGATGGGCGCCGCAGGCAAGATCGCGGAGAAATCCATGATCACGGTGATGGTCGTGAAAGAGGCGGTGAACCGCGCCTATGAAGTGCCTTTGCGCGAAGGTCTGCTGTTTGAACGCCGGGTGTTCCATTCGCTTTTTGCGACGGAAGACCAAAAAGAGGGCATGTCGGCCTTTGTAGAGAAGCGCGAGGCGCAGTTCCGGGATCGGTGAAGTTGCAGCCGGAGACGTGCGCTTTGCGGTGACAAAACGGTCATTGGTTGCATGCCTCCCGATGACCGCGTGTCGATGAAGCTTCATCACAAAGATAGCTGACGATCATATCCGAAAGCTTGGCGTGAAGGGTCGCGCGCGAGCGTTCACCTCCATCCTCACATAACGGGTCCAATTCTCTTTCATTCTCACGGATACGCGGTCCGGCTGGCTTACACGCAGCCAGTCAGTTGAAATGCGTGGCATCCGGAACCAGACCATATTGCTACTGCGGAACCGGGGATGCCGCACTGCCCGCATACACATCGGCGGTAATTGTCCCTTCTTCGCGGAGGTTGATCAGCAGCATCGGGATGGCGATCTCGCTCAGGCTGTCCTCGATCAGCGTGCGGGCAATGCCGGGATCAACAATCACTGCCGAGCTCACCCTCGAATCCTGCAAGTTCTGCCCTGCAGGCGATAGATCAAAGCTGTGCAGGTCAATTGCGCGTTTGCTGACGAAGACATGAAATTCACCGCAACAATCTGCGTTTCTGGCATGCCCCTGCGTCGGTCGCCCCGCCTCTTAAACAAAGGTTGTGAGGTACAGCGACAGGGCTGGGATCAACAGAATGGCACCGAGGACGAATACCTCCGCCAACAGGAACCAGGAGACACCGCCGAAGATGGCTTCGAGCGATATGCGGTCATTGACGATGGACTTGATCACAAAGACGTTCAGCCCGATGGGCGGTGTCACCAGTCCTATTTCGAGCAGCTTGATTACCACGACACCGAACCAGATCAGCGAAAGGTCAAACGATTCCACGATAGGGATCGTCAGGGGCAGGGTCAGCAGAATGATTCCGATGGAATCGAGAAACATGCCAAGGAAAATGTAGAGCAATACGATCAGTGCCATCACCATGACGAGCGAAACGCCGGAGGTTTCGATCCATGCGGTGATGTCGGCGGCCATTCCGGTGAGAGCGATAAAGTTGACAAAGAGTTTGCCGCCAATCGCGATGACAAAGATCATCGAGGATTGAAAGACGCTTTCTTTCAGGGCGGCATAGATGCCGTTCAGTTTCAGGCGCCCCAGGATCACCCCGAGAAAAAGAGTTGCCGCAGCACCGATGCCCGCGGCCTCCGTCGGCGTGAAAAGTCCGATGTAGATGCCGCCCACCACGACAACGAAGATCGCGATGATCGCCCAGCAGTCGCGCAGCGCGCGCATGCGGGCCGGGCGGGTGATTTCCTCGTCCGGGACGGGCGCATCCTGCGGACGCATGCGCACCCAGATGTAGATGACCAGCATATAGGCGGCGAGCGAGATCAGACCGGGGATAATGGCAGCAATGAATAGTTTGGCGATCGATTGCTCGGCGAAGATGCCGTAAAGGATGAACAGCACGCTGGGCGGTATCAGCGACCCAAGCGTGCCGCCGATGGCGACCGAGCCTGCCGCCAATGATTTGGCATAGCCAAAGCTCAGCATCTCGGGGATGGCGATGCGCCCCATGGCGGCGGCGCAGGCCACGGACGACCCTGTGATCGCCGCGAAACCGCCACAGCCCATGACGGATGCCATGGCCACGCCACCGGGCAGCTTGGCCAGCCACAGTCGGGCGGCGCGGTAGATGTCGGTGGTGAAGCCGGACTCGTAGGCGAGGTGGCCCATGAAGATGAACAGCGGGATGGTCGAAAGGGTCGAACTGGTGATGAAGGCGTAGGGATTGTTCGCCATCAATGAAAACGTCGGCTGCCAGGCCCATTGGGGCGCGAATTCCGCTCCGGGCCGCCAGGCGAAGATGATGAAGATCCCAACGGAGGACACAACACCGAGGGATGCGGCGATCGGCACCCGCAGGGCGAGCAGCAAGAGAGTGGCGACGAGGCCGATGATACC
>Ga0160419_100449_pt1 | contig 26451 bp, 25 predicted proteins | sample CelAP2metagpilot_2_FD_108196 | JGI IMG/M metagenome (GOLD analysis project Ga0160419, IMG submission 108196) | Phycosphere-associated microbial communities from Cellana algal ponds in Kailua-Kona, Hawaii, USA - Cellana AP2-4-25 metagenome pilot ... | reverse complement strand
TGCACGGCGGTGGTGCTGCGCACGCGGTTTTTGATCACAGAGGCGATCTTGGATTTGATGCGCTCCTCGCCCGGTGCTTCCACGTCGTCCACTTCGGCGTTCTCAACCAATTCAGGCTCAGGCATGGATTCGGGGCGTTTGATCAGGCCGGGCATCCGCGCCAGCAGCCCGGTTTTCGCTTCGGCCTGGGGGGCGAAATCGGCAGGCAATTCCGGCGCACCTGCGGTCGGGATGACCTGCTGCGCCTCGAAAGCGGCGTTTTCGGCGGCCATGACCTTGCGTTCTTCCCGGCGTTCGGCCTGACGGGCCTGCAACCCCTGGGCTGCCTGCACTGCACCGCTGGCGCCACGGCCCAGCAGGTTCATCAAGGTGGCATAGGCCATGATCGTGCCCAGCAGCATGAATTTGGTGATGCGTGACAGCTCCGCGCGGGTGAAGCCCAGCACAAAGGTACCCAGCGCCAGAATGGCAACGCCCATGAGCACGGACATCAGCTTGACCGTAAAGGTGGAGCCCACTGGGAGCACGGTCAGCACGGCCCCCATGACAGTATCCCCAAACAGACCCCCCAGCCCAAAGCTGTGGGTCTGCAACCAATCGGCATCCGGAGCGAGAGTGGCGGCATAGATCGCACCCAGCGCCACGGCAATCGGGGCAAAGATCAGACGCCCGACGGCGCGTTCCTGTCCACTGTGCAGGGCAAAGCGCACGCCCCAGACCACCAGACACACGGCAATGCCCCATGCGCCCCAGCCCACGATCATAAAGAGCGGTGCGGCGATGGAGGCCCCGATCCGGCCCATCCAGTTCTGCACAGGTGAATCCGTGGAGACCATCCAGTTGGGATCATCCGGCGTGTAGCTGCCGATCATCATCGCGGCCATGACGCCCAATACGATCAACACCAGCCCCAGCAGTTCCTTGCCGCGCTTTTCCAGCGCCTCAGCCACTTTACTGTCGAGCAGTGGATCGCGCCCGCGTGTCTGATATGCCATACCCTTGGTCCCTCTTATACCGCGTAGAGGCAGTCGCGGATCAATTCCAACCCGCGTGCCGTCTGTTCTTGTGGAGCCACCAACGCGGCTCTTATGTATGTCTTGCCGGGGTTGTCCTGCCCCGGAACGTCTTGCGCCAGATAGCCACCCGGCAGCACTTTCACGCCTGTTTCCTTCCACAGCTTGAGCGCTGCGGCTTCATCATCCTCAACCGGCAGCCACAGGAAAAACCCGGCTTCGGGGCTTTGATATCCGGGTACATTGCCGAAAATACGGTCAGCGGCGTCGAATTTCGCGGCATAAAGGCGGCGGTTTTCTTCGACGTGGTCTTCATCCGCCCAGACGGCAGCGGCAGCGGCCTGCAAGGGCAGCGGCAGGGGGGCACCGGCGTAGTTGCGCAATTGCTTGATCTGGGCAATCGTCTCTGGCCCACTGGCCACGAAACCTGACCGCAGGCCGGGCAGGTTGGAGCGTTTGGAGAGCGAATGGAAGGCGACGATGCGGTTGCGGTCGGTGCCCACAGCCTCCGCCACTTGCAGCACGCCGACAGGCGGCGTGTCGCGGTAGATCTCGGAATAGCATTCGTCGGCGAAGATGAAGAAATCGTATTTCTCAGCAAGCGCAATGAGGTCCGCCCAATAGGCGTGATCGGCCACAGCGCCCTGCGGGTTCGCCGGGGAGCAGATATACACCGCAGCGGTGCGGGCCAGCACATCCTCGGAAACGGAGGAGAAATCAGGCAGGTGGCCTGTCTCCGCCGTGGCATTGACCATGACCGGATCCGAAGCACCGGAAATCGCGCCGATCATGTAGACTTGGTAAAACGGGTTCGGCATCAGGATGGCGGGCTTCTGGCCGTTCTTCGTCTCAGGGCACAAGGCAATCACGGCGTTATAGAGCCCTTCGCGGGTGCCGTTGAGCGCCATCACTTCGGTGGCCGGGTCCATCGCCACATCGTAACGCCGTTTGATCCAGTCGGTGATTGCACCCTTCAGCTCAGGCGAACCATCGTTAGGCGGGTAGCTGTTGAAACCTGCGGCATTGTCGGTGATCACATCGGTGACCCACGCCGGAAAGGCGTGTTTTGGCTCACCAATTGTCATCTGAATCAGCGGCCCACCCCCTTCGTGCACGTCCAACAGGGCGCGCAGACGCGGCCACGCATGGGCCGGAAGGGTTGAAAACCGCTCAGGATAGATCATCAAAAAACTGCCTCGGGTCGGGATCGTTATCGTCCCGTTGCCCATAAAGTACCCAAGCCCCCCGCTCAGGTCCAGACAATTGGGACGGGCGCAGGGCTATTGTGGCATTTGGGCCAGTCTTGCAAAATCAGTCTGAAGACAACGCGGCCTCTGCCGCGACGCCTAGGCGCAGCAGGTGTTCTTCCATCAACGGCGGGGCCATCATCATCAGCCCGCAGGACGGCGCGCCCGTGGGCAGGGTCAGCGCACACAGGCCCATCAGATTGCCAATCCGGGTGTTACGCAGCGCCAGCAGGTTTTCCGACAGGTAGTAGTCGTGATCCTCCTCCAACCGCTTGAGGTTTGGCGGCATGATGCAGGAAGAGGGCAGCAGCACCGCGTCATACCCCGCCACAGCGGTGTCATACCCCAGCCGCGCCCCTTCGAGCCTGGCCCAGGCGGAGACATAATCCGGCCCGGAATGATTGCCGCCCAGACGGAACCGCTCCAGAATTTCGTGGTACATCGCGTCCGGGCGCGCCTCAATCACATCGCGCCACAGCCCGTAAGCCTCTGTTGTATAGAGGCAAGTGGCAAGGGGCATGGCATCTGCGACCTCTGGCACCTCGATCCAGTCGATCTTTGCCCCCGCCGCTTTCAGCTTGTCGAGCGCGCCGGCAAAGGCGTCCGCAGGTTCATCGCGCATTTCATCTTGCGCCACGGTGCACAACACGGCCAAACGGCGGCCTTTCAGCGACGTGCCACGCAGATCAGCCGCCTTGCGCCCTTCCATCGCGGCCAGCAGCAGTGCCGCATCCTCAACCGAGCGGGTGAGCGGGCCGATGGTGTCAAATTTCAGCGCGAGCGGCACGACCCCTTCGAGCGTCAGACGGCCCGCGGTGGTTTTCAGGCCGACCAGATCGTTCCACGCCGCAGGAATGCGCACCGAACCGCCCGTATCAGACCCGATCCCCGCAGCCGCCAGATCAAAGGCGACCGAGGCCGCAGCACCAGAGGAAGACCCACCTGACACAGCGTCTTCATCGTTCACGCAAGGGGGTGTCGCCGTGCTGGGATTGTAGCCGAGACCGGAAAAGGCCAGCTCGCTCATGTGGGTTTTACCAAGGCAGACCAACCCGGCTGCCGTGGCATTGGTGAGCACGGTGGCATCCAGATCGGGCACCCGGCCTTCCAGCAATTTCGATCCTGCCTCTGTCTTCACGCCAGCGGTATCGAACAGGTCTTTCCACGATATGGGCACACCGTCGAGCGGCGACAAACGGTGACCTGTCTTCGCGCGCTCCGCTGCGGCGGTGGCTTCGGCCAAGGCCCGATCGTGGGTGACCCGCGCGTAGATGCGGTCTTTCATGGGGTGGGCATCGATGGCGTCCAGATAGGTCTGGCACAGTGCAACCGGGTCAATCTCTCCCGCGTCAATCCCCCGCCCCAGCGCTGCTGCGGTCATTTTCAGCCAGTCCTGCATGTTGTCTTCCCCTCCCCCCAATTTGCCGTGACGGTAGCGACGCTTGCGCGCATGGACAATCCCCTGCCCTGCGCCTTATGCAACGGTATGGAATTTGATCACGATATTGCGGTCATCGGCGGCGGGTTGAATGGCACGGCGCTGGCGTTGGCCTTGGCGCAGATTGGTCTGGATGTCTGCGTGATCGATCCCCATCCGGTGAAGCTGCGCAAGAATGCAGGGTTCGACGGGCGGTCTTATGCGCTGGCGCTGACCTCCACACGGCTGCTGGACGGGATCGGGCTGTGGGATGCGGTGGCCGATGACGCCCAGCCGATGTTGCAGATCAAGGTCACGGACGGGCGCGCGGGCGAAGGCCCTTCGCCCCTGTCGATGCAGTTTGATCATGCCGAGATCGAAGAAGGCCCGATGGGCTATATGGTCGAGGACCGCCATCTACGGCGCGCCCTGCTGGACGCCGTGGGCGCGGCCAAGGGGCTGACGCGCTATGACAGACAATCTGTGGTGGCGCAGGATGCAGCGGGCGCGGGCATAGCGTTGACGTTGGACACGGGCAAGACCCTGCGCACCCGGCTGGCAGTGGGCGCGGATGGCCGGCGCAGCGACACGGCTGCGCGCGCCGGGATCAAACGCATCGGGTGGTCCTATGGCCAGACCGCATTGGTCTGCGCGATCAACCACGCCGAACCGCATCACGGCATCGCACATCAGTTCTTCATGCCGCCCGGCCCGCTGGCGATCCTGCCGCTGACCGGGAACCGATCCTCCATTGTCTGGAGCGAGACCGCCACCAACGCGGCTGCAATACATGGCTTGCCGGATGCGGCATATCTGGACGTCCTGCGCCCGCGTTTCGGCAGCTTTCTGGGAGAGATCAGTCTGGCTGGTGCCCGCTATACCTATCCCCTCGGACTGTCGCTGGCGCATCAGATGATTGCGCCACGGATCGCACTGGTGGGGGATGCGGCGCATGGGGTGCATCCCATCGCTGGACAGGGTTTGAACGCCGGTTTGCGCGACATTGCAGCACTGGCAGAGGTGCTGGCCGATGCCCACCGCCGGGGTGAGGATTTCGGCGCAGAGACGGCATTGACCCAATACCAGACATGGCGGCGGTTTGATAATGCAACGCTTGCGCTGGCGACAGATGGCTTCAACCGGCTGTTCTCCAACGACAATCCGATCATCCGGATGGCGCGGGACATTGGCATGGGCGCGATCAATGCGATGCCCGGCCTGCGACGCGGGTTTATCCGTGAAGCGGCGGGGTTGACCGGGGACCTGCCGCGCCTGATGCGCGGACAGCCGCTTTAGGCGAGCGCGCGCGCCTCATCAATCAACATGACGGGAATGCCGTTGCGGATTGGGAAAGCAAGGTGTGCAGCGTCTGACACCAGTTCCTGCGCATCGGCGTCGTAGCGCAGGGTGGTTTGGGTGCGGGGGCAAATCAACGCCTCCAGCATGCGGCGGTCGAAAGGGGTCTGTTCTTCGCTCATTGCAGCAGCCCTTCGTCTTCACCGCCGCGCAGGGAGTATTCAATCAGCGTGACCAGCGTTTCACGCCGGGTCTCAAGCGAGGGCGCTTCAAGGAGCGCCTGTTTATCTTCCGGCTCAAATTCCAGCATCATCGACAGGGAGTTGATCAAAAGCTCATCCTCGGCTTCTTTCAGCGTGTCCCAGTCGGCAGACAGGCCCCGCACTTCAAAATAACGGCCCAGTGTTTCAAGGAAATGCGGGCGGTTGAAACCCAGATCAAAATCCTCTTTCCCCAGATCACGCTCGAACCCTTCCCAACTCACCTCTCCCCGGCGGTAGGGTTGGAACCCGTCCAGCTCCTGCCGCAGCCGGAACCGGGAGACACCGCCAAGGGTGATCATGTAGCGCCCATCTTCCGTCTCCGAGAATTGGGTGATACGCCCCGCACAGCCGATGGAATAGAGGCTGGGGCCATTGTCCCCTTCCTTGCCCTTGGCACGGCGGAGCGGCTGGATCATCCCGATGATACGCGCGTCTGTTTTCAGCGCGTCCTCGATCATCTGTAGGTACCGCGGCTCAAAAATGTGCAGCGGCAGGCGAGACCGGGGCAGCAGCAGCGCGCCACCCAGCGGAAACATCGGAATTGTATCTGGAAGATCTGTTGGCTTGATCATTTCAAACCACCTAGCGCGCCGATGTGATCAGGCAAATATCAGCGAACTTAATTTCCGCCGCCCGTTCAAAACCACCGGATCTTCGGGCTTGAGTGCGTCGAAAATGGTGAAAAGCTGAGTTTTTGCAGCACCTTCATTCCATTCACGGTCGCGCTTGAAAAGCTCAAGCAGTTGCGCCACCGCCCCTTCTGCGTCGCCATTCGCATAAAGCGCCTGCGCCAGATCGAACCGCGCCTGATGATCGTTTTCATCCGCCTCAACGGCCGCTGTCAGGTCCGCGACCGGGCCCGCATCCGCTGCCTGTCTGGCAAGGTTGAGTTGCGCATGGGCCGCTTCCAGTTCCGGCGCGTTCGAGATTTCGATGGGCGCGCCGTTGAGCAGGGCTTCGGCCTGTTCCAGATCGTCCGCCGCGATATAGGCGCGCACCATGCCGCCGTAGGCGGCCGCGTTCTGCGGGTCTTCGCCCAGGATAGCGGCAAAGGTTTGCGCGGCATCCGCCGCCGCCCCTTCAGCCAGCATTTCCTCTGCCGCTTCAATGGCTTCTGCAAGGCCGTCACCGCCCGCTTCACCGCCGCCTGCGGCAACAACACGGTCCACAAATGCCTTCAGTTCAGACTGCGGCACAGCGCCCTGAAAGCCATCAATCGGCTGCCCCTTGTGGAAGGCAAAGACCGTCGGGATCGACTGGATCTGCAACTGCCCCGCGATCATCTGCGCCTCATCCACGTTGACCTTGGCCATCTTCACCGCCCCTTTGGCGGCGCGCACGGCGTCTTCCAGCATCGGGCCGAGTGTCTTGCACGGGCCGCACCATGGGGCCCAGAAATCAACGATCACCGGGACGGTTTGGGAGGCCTCCACCACATCGGCCATGAAGGTCGCTTCCGACACATCCTTGATCAGATCAGCATCATCGGCAGGCGCGCCAGCGTTCAGGTTCAGTTCCATGTCGTATATCCTCGCGATCCGCGTTTGCCCCTATATGAGGGCTGCGCAGGTGATGTCAAAGGTCGAAGGTGGCAAAAACCGGGGCGTGGTCGCTGGGTTGCTCCCATCCGCGCACATCGCGCAGCACCCGGCTGGAGTGTGCGGCATTGGCGATGTCGGGCGTGGCCCAGACGTGATCGAGCCTGCGCCCCTTGTCGGCCCCGTCCCAATCGGGTGAACGGTAAGACCACCAGCTATAAAGCCGCCCCTCGGGGATATCCTTGCGGGTGATGTCCACCCATTTGCCCGCATCCTGCGTTTCGGCCAAGGCTTCCACCTCAATGGGCGTGTGGCTGACGACTTTCAGCAGTTTCTTGTGGTCCCAAACGTCATCCTCACGCGGGGCGATGTTCAGATCGCCGACAAGGATCGACTTTGCCGGAGCGTCCTTGTGAAACCAGTCGCGCATTTCAGTCAGATAATCGAGCTTCTGGCCAAACTTCTCATTCACCGCGCGGTCGGGCTTGTCACCGCCCGCAGGCACATAGAAGTTGTGGATGGTGGTGCCGTTCTCCAGCCGCCCCGCAATATGGCGGGCGTGGCCCAGCGATGCGAAATCCTCTGCCCCTGCTTCCTCAATCGGCAGACGGGAAAGGATTGCGACGCCGTTGTAGCCCTTCTGACCACGCGCCACCATATGGCTGTAGCCTGCGGCCTGAAACACCTCCATCGGTATCTTGTCGACGGGGCTTTTGCACTCCTGAAGGCAGAGAACATCCGGGCCTTCCTCCGCCAACAGACGGGTGACCAGTGGCGCACGCAGTCGGACCGAGTTGATGTTCCAGGTGGCGAGGGTGAATGGCATGAGGCAGCTCCGGCAGATGGGGTTGCGCGCAACCTAACGCGTGCTCCCGCCAGCCGCCATCGCCAAATCAGACCCCGTTGGGCGCAAGGATCACTTTGCCTGTGCGTTCACCCGCCCAGGAGACTTTCGCCGCCTCTGCCACGTCATCAAGGCTGAAATGCGCAGCCACGGGTGCGTGCAAAGTGCCTGTCAACACCGCTTTGGTCAGCTCACCATAAAGCGCACGCCGGGTATCGCCGCTGGCCTGCTGGAACCACGTCATCAGCCAGAAACCGCGCATTTTCAGATCATTGAAGATCAACATCCCCGCATCCACCGTGCAGGGCTGTTGCGACATGCCACCGTAGTTCACCAGCGTGCCGCCGCGTTCCAGCGTCTGCGCCAGACGGCCAAAGGTATCCCCCGCCACCGCATCAATCCCCAGCTTCATCTTGGCCCCGGTGGCCGCCTTGACCTCCGATGCCAGATCCGGCCCATCCACCAGAACGATGTCCGCGCCCAGTTCTTTCAGCCCGGCGATTGCACTTTCGCGGCGCACCACGCTGACAACGTTGATGCCTGCGGCCCTGGCCAATTGCACCAGATATCCGCCCACAGCCGAATTCGCGGCGGACTGGATCACCCAATCGCCCTCCTTGAGGTCCACAAACTCCGTCAGCAACAATTGAGCGGTGGCCGGATTGACCAGCAGCATCGACAATTGATCCAGATCCCCTTCTGGCAGCGGCACCAGCGCGCGCGGATCGCAGACCACTTCGCTGACCCATGTGCCGTCTCCAGCAGGCAGAAGAACCAACTGACCCTTGCCTTCCCCCTCGACAATACGGCCCAGCCCTTCGTTCCCGGCGGTGGCGGGCAGCGGTGGCTTTACCCCATACTCACCTGCAATCTGGATCAGGTCAGACGGGTTGATCGGCGCCCGCAACACGTCAACGCGCACCTGCCCCTCGGCCAAAGCTGCACTGGGTTCCTCAACCACCTGCAAGACTTTCGCCGGATTACCGAATGTTTCGTAGATCACTTTTTTCATGATGGTCTCCCCTTTGGGGGACACCGTGCCATGGGTGACCACAGACAACCAGACCCGCGCCCCAACGTCACATGCGACTTTCCGCTGCACAAAAAAAGAGGCCAGGCACAAGGCCTGGCCCAAGTCCAACAGGGAGGTATGTGTCATTACCCGGACACAAACTTCGGGATCTTCCACCGGGGGAACGTCATGAAAACCGTTCCTCCAGTATATGTACGCGCGAGATCGGAAAAAGTTCAGACGATCACGACATTAATCTGTACCCACCACTTTCCGTAACAAGAAGGCGTGCGTTTGACGGATCTGGTTCAATTTTTTGGCGGAGCCGATAAATATGCGTCTCCAGCGTGTGGGTGGTGACACCGGCGTTATATCCCCAGACCTCGTGCAGCAGCACATCGCGCGGCACCACACCGTCATTGGAGCGGTAGAGGAACTTGAGAATATTCGTCTCTTTCTCCGTCAGGCGCACCTTTTTGTCGTCTTCGGTGATCAGCATCTTCATGGATGGCTTGAAGGTATAGGGTCCAAGCTGGAACACCGCATCTTCGGACTGCTCATGCTGGCGCAGCTGGGCGCGAATGCGGGCCAGCAACACGGGAAATTTGAAGGGTTTGGAGACGTAGTCATTGGCCCCCGCGTCCAATCCCAGAATGGTGTCGGCATCACCGTCATGGCCGGTCAGCATCATGATCGGGCTTTTCACGCCCTGTTTGCGCATCAAGCGGCACAGCTCGCGCCCATCTGTGTCGGGCAACCCCACGTCGAGGATGACCAGATCATACAACGCCTCCTTGGCGCGGGACATCCCATCGGCGCCGTTCGCGGCCTCAAAGACATCAAAGTCCTCTGTCATGATCAATTGTTCGCTCAACGCTTCGCGCAGATCATCATCATCGTCCACGAGCAGGATTTTTTTCAACTGGGCCATGGTCACTCTCTTGGTTGCCTGCCCTATAGATGTGCGGCACAGGCCTGTAGGGCAAGGAAAGCAGCTCAGGTTTCACGCCCTCGTGTCGCAGGGACCTCTAATGTTTCAATTTGGGGGGCATTGGCCTAGATATGTTTCAGAACACACGCCAAAACCGGACCCGCAGATGAGCCTTGGCCCCGACATTACCGAACAATTGGCCCGCGCCCGCGCTGATCTGCGCATGGGCGTGCCGGTGGTGTTGCGCGGACCACTGCCCTCCCTTGTGCTGGCAGCGGAGACCCTGTCGCCACAGCGGCTGGCGGATGTGCTGGCGCTTGGCGGCACCCCGGTGCTGGCCATCACGGCACGGCGGGCGGCAACGTTGAAGGCGCATGCCTATGACGGTGATCTGGCACGGGTGAACCTGCCTTCGGATGCGACCCCCGCCTGGGTCCAAAGCATCGCGGACCCCGCGGATGATCTGCGCGCGCCGATGAAAGGCCCGTTTGTCTGCGCCCGCGGCGGCGACGTCCGCGCCCATCGCACTGCATTGGCGCTGTGCAAGGGCGCGCGCCTGTTGCCTGCGGCCTTGATCCTCGACCTGCCAGCAGGCTCAGATCTAGGGCGTATGGCGGGGCTGACGGAACTCGCATTGGAGGCAGCCGCCGCCGCCCTTGGGCATTCAAGCCCCCTGCATCCGGTGGTGAACGCACGCCTGCCGATGGATGTCTCTGAGGCGGGTCGGCTGCACATTTTCCGCCCCGAAGACGGCGGAGAGGAACATTACGCCATCGAAATCGGCCGTCCGGACCGCGCCAAACCGGTGCTCAGCCGCCTGCATTCCGCATGCTTTACCGGCGATCTGATGGGCAGCCTCAAATGCGATTGCGGCCCGCAATTGCGCGCCGCCCTCGCCCAGATGGGGGAGGAAGGACACGGCGTGCTCCTCTACCTCAATCAGGAGGGGCGTGGGATCGGGCTGGCCAACAAGATGCGCGCCTATTCGTTGCAGGACCAGGGCTTCGACACGGTGGAGGCAAACCACAGGCTGGGCTTTGAAGATGATGAACGGGATTTTCAGATCGGCGCCAACATCCTGAAATCCATGGGCTTCTCTGCTGTACGCCTGCTCACGAACAATCCACGCAAGGTGGAGATGATGGAGATGAGCGGCGTCGCTGTTGCAGAGCGGGTGGCGCTGCGCGTGGGCGAGAATCGCCATAACGCGGGCTATCTGGCGACAAAGGCCAGGAAGTCCGGACATCTTCTGTGACACCGGACGATCTGGTCCTGACCCCGCGTGGCGTGCGGTTTCAGGGGCGATACTATCCCTGTACCATCGGCAAGGGCGGGTTGACCCGCCACAAAGCCGAAGGAGATGGCGGCACACCCTATGGCAGCCACCGCATTACCGGCATGCTTTACCGGCCGGACCGCATGGCACGCCCCACCGGTTGGGCCATGCCCATTGGCCCTGGAGATCTGTGGTCAGATGACCCCAAGGCGGATGACTACAATACCATGGTCCGCGCGCCCTATGGGTTCAGCCACGAAGTGCTACGCCGCCCGGATCCGCTGTATGATCTGGTGATCCTGACCGACTGGAACTGGCCCTACGCCGTGCCGGGTCGCGGCTCCGCGATCTTCATCCACCAATGGCGCAGACCCGGCGCGCCGACCGAAGGCTGCATTGCCTTCCCCAGATGGGCGCTTCGCCAGATTGCGCAACGGATTCGACACAAAACAAGGCTTATCGTGAAGTAAGAGCGCGCCGCCCCTTCCAAATGGTTCAAAAAACCCCGCCGGAGGCACAAAATCGAAAGGCGGACCCCATCAAACCGCGACCCGTTCTCCGAAAATCGCCGACCCGACCCGCACATGGGTCGCTCCCAGCGCAATCGCCCGCTCAAAATCGCTGCTCATCCCCATGGACAGCCCCTGCAATCCGTTCCGCTCGGCAATCTTGGCCAGCAGCGCGAAATGCAGGCTCGGCTCTTCCTCGACAGGCGGGATACACATCAGGCCTTTGACCGGCAGATCCAGTGCGCGGCATTCGGCGATGAAGGCATCCGCGTCCATCGGCAGCGTGCCTGCCTTTTGCGGCTCTTCGCCGGTATTGATCTGAATGAACAGATCCGGACAGGCCCCTTCCTCCTGCGCCAGCCGTGCAAGGGTCTTGGCCAGTTTCGGGCGATCCACCGAGTGGATCGCATCAAACAGCCCCATCGCCTGCCGCGCCTTGTTGGTCTGCAAGGGTCCGATGAGGTGCAGGTCAATGCCGTCAAAACGCTCCCGGAACATCGGCCATTTCCCCGCCGCTTCCTGGACCTTGTTTTCACCATAACACCGGTGACCCTGCTCCAGCACAGCCTCGACCCGGTCGTTCGGTTGAACCTTGCTCACCGCGATCAGCTTGACCGATCCGGGTGCACGACCTGCGCCTGCTTCGGCAGAAGCGATGCGGGTGATGATATCTGAAAGGCCCATGCAGCGTTTCTCCGGTTTTGGGTCGGGTTCATTTGGACCGCGACAAAACACCAGCACTGCGGAAAAGAAAAGGGGCGGACCAAAGGCCCGCCCCAAATCATGTGGTAGATACGTTCAACTTAGAAGTTGAAGCGCACACCGAAGTCAGCACTTGTACCACCGCTCAGACGCTTCGCGATACCACCGCGCAGCGATGTACCGCCGCCCAGGTCGTGGTTGAAGTCGATACCGTAGCCTGTGTCTGGCTGGTTGTCTGCGTCAGCAATGTAAGCTTCGATGTTTGTGGCTGCGCCAACGTCGAATTTTGCTGCGAGAACAACGTGGTCACCATTTGTGCCGTTGTCAGCCCATGTCAGGAATACGTCGGCTGGGCCGATGGAACCACCGATGGATGCAGTCACTTCGGTGTCTGTTGCCAGGTCGGAGTCCTGCACACCCAAAGCAGCTGTCCAGCCGCTGAATGTGTATGCGATGTGACCCGCAACACGATCGTTGGTGTCAGAAGCAGACACGTGGATGCTCAGATCACCAGCGGAGTAGATTGCTTCAACACCGTTGGAACCTGCGGCACCTGCGCCACCGGATGAGTAGGCATCTGCGCCGAAGGCATAGGCAGTGTAGTCATAGCCCAGACCGGTCAGGCCGAGGTCAATTGGGTACTGACCAGGCATGAATTCGATCGCGCCGAAGATGTTACCAACACCGACTTCAAGGCCGCCGGAGCGTGCGAAGAAGCGAACGCCGTTGATGCCTGTGCCGGAGTTGCCAGCTTCTGCAACTGCGTCTGTTTCGTTCTGCTGGATACGCGCCCGTGCACCGAATGTGATGCCGGAGTCGGATTCAGCGGATACGTCGATCTGCAGACGGAAACGGCTTGTGATGTCGACGGAGTCGTCACCTGCAACAGCAGCTGTACCATCGATCGCGTCCAGTGCGGCTGCATCGTTAGCAGCTGTTGCAGCGGCTGCATCAGCAGCTGCGATGTCCGCAGCAGTCAATGTACCGTTTGCAGTGTTGGTCGCAACTGTCGCAGCAGCTGCGGCGGACGCGGCCGCGGAAGCTGTTGCAGCAGCCTGAGCGGCTGCGATCTGCGCTGCCGTACCGGTTGCCGCGACTGCGGCTGTGTCCGCGGTGTCTTGGTAGATAACGCCAAAGCGGCCATAACCGCTAAATTTCACATTCATTTCTGCTGCTGCAACGCTGGCTGTCGCAACCAGAGCTGTTGTAGCGAAGAGAACTTTTTTCATGAGTTTTCCCTCGGTTTGAAATCATATGCCCAGACCGGGGAATCCGGAAAGGGTATGCAGGGTGTTTGCATCCAATGACCTGTCCTTTGCAAGAAGCCTGAAACCACGGCCTGCATTGCCGCATCCAATGGTGCACCTTTGCCACAGTTTTCCAACCTTCCCCTGGCTGACTGACCTAAATCCCCTATTCTAAAGGTCGATAGCCCGCGCAACAGTACCGCACATATGCCTTGCCCCGCCCCCACGGCTTGGGTAGACCAAAGTGCAAACAGGCAAAGGATGGCTGGAATGACTCCTCGGACAGCTGGTAGAATCGCTCTTATATTTGTGGCCATTGCATCTGTGGCGGCATGTGGCACTCGGTTTGGCTCGCCAGCGACAGAGCGGCCAGAGTATTACAACAATCAAAACATCCCCAGTAGCGTAGAATCCAACCCGAACAATACAGTCTGGTCAATCTTCCGGGCGCGTCAGGTGGACAATACGGTCTCCGTCAACAAATACCTCTGGTCCGCATCGCTGGAAGTGCTGAACTTCCTGCCTGTGCAGTCCGTGGATCCCTATACCGGCGTCATCGTCACCGGCTACGGCACGCCACCGGGTGGCGGCAGATCCTACCGCGCGACGGTACTGATTGACGATCCGGCGCTTGACGCCCGCTCTCTCAATGTTGCGCTGCAAACCAGCGGCGGTCGCCCGGTCAGCGCGGCAACGGCCCGCGCGGTTGAGGACGCGATCCTATCGCGCGCCCGTGAAATGCGCATCGCCGACAACCGTTTCTAAGCCCCAGCGCTTAACTCCAATCTTGTCGCCGGGCCCTGTATCAACCAGCAGCCCGGCGTTTTTATGTTCTACGAAAGCACCCGATGACCCGCTACACCCCGTCCGAAATTGAAGCCCGCTGGCAAGCCGCCTGGGAAGAGAGTGCCGTTTTCAAGGCCGTCCGCTCCGCCGACAAGCCCAAATACTACGTGCTTGAGATGTTCCCCTACCCCTCGGGCCGCATCCACATGGGGCACGTGCGCAACTACACCATGGGCGACGTGATCGCGCGCTACAAGCTGGCCACGGGGCATAACGTGCTGCACCCGATGGGGTGGGACGCCTTTGGCATGCCTGCCGAAAACGCCGCCATGGCGATTGGCGGCCATCCAAAGGACTGGACCTATGGCAACATCAAGGACATGCGCGACCAGATGAAACCGCTGGGCCTGTCGATTGACTGGTCCCGCGAGTTCGCAACCTGTGATCCGGAATACTATGGCCAGCAGCAGGCGCTTTTCCTTGATTTCCTTGCCGAAGGCCTTGTGTACCGCAAGAACGCCATCGTGAACTGGGATCCGGTCGATATGACCGTGCTGGCCAATGAACAGGTCGAAGCCGGCCGCGGCTGGCGCTCTGGCGCATTGGTGGAACGGCGGGAACTCACGCAGTGGTTCTTCAAGATTTCCGACCATTCAGAGGAATTGCTGAGCGCGCTTGAAACCCTTGATAACTGGCCTGCCAAAGTCAAACTGATGCAAGCCAACTGGATCGGCAAGTCGCGTGGCTTGCAGTTTGCCTTCTCCACCGTGAACGCACCTGAAGGGCATGACCGGATTGAGGTCTATACCACACGGCCCGACACGCTGTTGGGCGCGTCATTCGTGGGCGTCTCCCCCGATCACCCGCTCGCCAAAGAGCTTGAGAGAGGCAACCCGGATGTCGCCGCTTTCTGTGCGGAATGCCGCAAAGGTGGCACAACGGAAGAGGCGATTGAAACGGCAGAGAAGCTGGGCTTTGACACGGGCATCACCGTGCGCCACCCCTTTGATACGGCGCATGAATTGCCGGTCTATATCGCCAACTTCATCCTGATGGACTACGGCACGGGTGCCATCTTCGGCTGTCCCGCCCATGATGAGCGGGATTTCGAATTCGCCACCAAATACGGCTTGCCGATCATCTCCACCTATTTGCCGTCCGAGGACAGCGCAGAAGTGCTGGAAGAGGCATATGTGCCCGCCAAGACGGACAAGGTTTTCTACAACCGCGGCTTCGCGGGAGAGCAATGGCAGACCGGCAATGAGGCCATTGATGCCGCCATCGCTTTTTGCGAATCCAACGGCGTGGGGCAAGGCGTGACCAAGTTCCGCCTGCGCGACTGGGGGTTGAGCCGCCAGCGCTATTGGGGCTGCCCCATCCCGGTGGTGCATTGCGACACCTGCGGCGTGGTGCCCGAAAAGAAAGAGAACCTGCCAATCGAGCTGCCCTATGACGTGAGCTTTGACACGCCGGGCAACCCGCTTGACCGTCATCCGACATGGCGCGACTGCGCCTGCCCGTCCTGTGGCGCCCCTGCCAGACGTGAAACGGACACGATGGACACCTTTGTGGACAGCTCGTGGTACTTCGCACGGTTCACGGCACCCGACGCAGACACCCCGACTGTGATGGAGGACGCGTCCTACTGGATGAATGTGGACCAGTATATCGGCGGGATCGAGCATGCGATCTTGCACCTGCTCTATTCGCGCTTCTTCGCCCGAGCGATGCAGATCACCGGGCATCTGCCGGAAAGCGCGGTCGAACCCTTCGATGCGCTCTTTACCCAAGGTATGGTGACCCATGAGATCTACCAAACCCATGGCCGTACCCGCGCCGGTGACCGGCGCGGCGAAGGTGTGCCTTTCACCCGTTATCACTTCCCCGAAGAAGTGACCCAGCGCGATGGCAAGATGGTGCTCATCACCGACGGCACAGAGGTGGAGATTGTGCCGTCCGCCAAGATGTCGAAATCCAAAAAGAACGTCGTGGATCCGCTGAACATCATCTCCGCCTACGGCGCGGACACCGCCCGCTGGTTCGTGTTGAGCGATTCGCCTCCCGAACGGGACGTGGAGTGGACGGCCAGCGGTGCCGAAGCCGCGCACAAGCACCTCAGCCGGGTCTGGAACCTCTGCGACCGCATCGGCGCGATGGACAAGGACGCCAAGGGTGAAGGCGACGACGACCTGTTGCGCGCCATGCACAAAACCATCCATGATGTGACCATGGGGGTGGAGAGCTTTGGCTTTAACGCTGCCATCGCAAAGCTTTATGCTTTCACTGCGACCTTGCAAAAGTCCAAGGCCAGCCACGCGGCACAACGTGAAGCCGTGATGACTTTGGCGCAACTGATGTCACCGATGACCCCGCATTTGTCCGAAGACATCTGGGCGCATCAGGGTGGCGAAGGGCTGATCGTGACGGCCCCCTGGCCGCAGGCGGATGAGGCGATGCTGGTGGATGACACGGTCACCCTGCCCATTCAGGTCAACGGCAAACGCCGCGCGGAAATACAGGTTCCTGCCGACATGCCGAAAGAAGAGGTTGAAAAGATCGCGCTGGCCCACGAAGCTGTCGTTCGAACCCTTGATGGAGCGGCACCGAAGAAAGTCATCGTGGTGCCCGGACGGATTGTGAATGTCGTTGCCTAACTTTCGCGCCCTTTTGCTTGTGCTGCCGCTGCTGGCGGCCTGCGGGTTCACGCCTGTATACGGCCCCGGCGGCACCGGCGGCGCGTTGCAAAATCGCGTGCTGGTCACCGCACCCGAAGACCGCAACAGCTTCGTGCTGACCCGCGAAATTGAAACACGGTTGGGCCGGGCAAACACCCCGGCATATGGGCTGGACGTCACGATCACCACAACCGAGGAACGCATCGCCATTGACCGCGAAGGCAACACAACGCGCTTCAATCTGGTCGGCGTGGCGGATTATGCGCTGCGCGATACCGCTACAGGTCAGATCGTCACCTCCGGCACGGTTGAGAACTTCACCGGCTATTCTGCGACAGGCACCACAGTGGCCACACTGGCAGGCGAGCAGGACGCGCAGGAGCGTCTGATGACCATTCTGGCCGAACAGATCGTGACGCGGCTTTATGCTGCTGATCTGGGCCAATGAAGCTCAGCCCGCGCGAGGCGACCGGGTATTTTGCCAAACCTGACCCTGCCAAGGCGGGCTTGCTGATCTATGGCAGCGACGCAATGCGGGTCGCCCTGAAACGGCAGGAAGTGTTGAAAGCGCTCCTTGGTCCCGCAGCAGAAGAAGAAATGCGCCTGACCCGCATTCCTGCGGCGGATCTGCGTAAAGACCCCGCAATGCTGATGGATGCGATCAAAGCCGTCGGTTTCTTCCCCGGCCCCCGCGCGGCCTTTGTCGAAGACGCCAACGAAAATGTCGCCAAGCCCGTGCTGGACGCATTGGCAGACTGGCAACCGGGGGATGCGCAGATCATCGTTACTGCTGGCGCGCTCAAGAAAACCTCGAAGATCCTCAAGGCGTTTGAAGCGCATCAAAACACCTATGCCACGGCGATCTACGATGATCCCCCCGACCGGGCAGAGATTGAACGCATGTTGGCCGAGGCCAGGCTGCGCCCCGAAGGGGACGCGATGGCGGTGCTGACCGATCTGGCACAGGCGCTGGATCCGGGCGATTTTCGCCAGACACTGGAAAAGCTGTCCTTGTACAAACGCGGCGATGACACGCCCCTGTCCGCCGATGACATTGCCAATTGCGCACCGACCTCCACCGAAGCAGATGTGGACGACATCCTGCATGTGGTGGCTGAAGCCCGCACCGCAGAGATCGGCCCGGTGATGCAAAAGCTGCAAGCCCAAGGGGTGAATGCGGTCACGCTGACGATCATGGCCACCCGGCATTTCATGACGCTCTACCGTGTTGCCGCCAACCCCGGCGCGCCGATGTGGGGTGTGCGCGACCGCGCGCGCGCCACGCGGCAGGCCCAAAGCTGGGGCGCGGCCAAGCTGGAGACCGCCCTGGGCGTGCTGACAGAAACCGATCTGACCCTGCGATCCGCAGGGCAACATGCGCCTGCGCTGGCTTTGGTCGAACGCGCGTTCATCCGGCTGGCGATGCTGGGCGCGCAAAGATAAGTTCAAGGAGTATGAACCCATGTACACCGTTGTTGGTGCTGTAAAATCCCGTGCGTTCCGGGTCATGTGGATGTTGGAAGAACTGGGCGAGGCCTATGAGGTCAATCCCGCCGCTCCGCGGTCAGACGAGGCTTTGAAGCATAACCCATCGGGCAAGATCCCCGCCCTTTTGGACGGCGATCACGTGCTGACCGATTCCGTGGCCATCATGACCTATCTGGGCGACAAGCACGGCGGCCTCACAGCGCCTGCGGGCACGCCCGAACGCGCGGCCCAGGACGCCAAGACGCTGTGGCTGATTGATGAGTTTGACGCCATCCTCTGGGCCGCCGCCAAACACAGCTTTGTCCTGCCAGAGGACCTGCGGGTCCCCGCGATCAAGGACAGCCTGAAAGCGGAGTTCCTGCGGTCCTCCGCAACGCTGTCAGAACAGCTTGAGGGTCCGTTCCTGTGTGGCGATCAGATGACCCATGCCGATGTTCTGGCCGTGCACTGCATCAACTGGTCCGTGGGCGCGGGTTTCCCCAAGGTCGACAAGAAACTGTGGGAGTGGGCATCCGGTTTGCGCAACCGGCCCGCCTTCAAAGCGGCGCAGGCGCGGGGTTGAGCACCCATTTGGCCGCATGCTGCCCCGCCCAGCGGCCCGTCGCCAGACAGGCAGAGATCAGATAGCCGCCCGTGGGTGCTTCCCAATCCAGCATCTCCCCGGCGGCAAAAACGCCCGGCAGGGCGCGCAGCATCAACCCCGCATCCAGTGCTGCAAAGGGCACGCCGCCTGCGGTTGAAATCGCCTCATCCATCGGGCGCAGACCTGCGTGTTTGATCGGCAGCGCCTTGATCAGGCGGGCCATTGCGCGCAACCCATCCGGCAAGGGACGCGCCATTTCCTGCAAGAGCGCAATCTGCTGAGGCGGCAGTTTCAGCGTCTTGCGCAGGTGGTTCGACAGGCTCGCCTTGCCGCGCGGTTTGCTGAGCTTTGAAGTGATCTCCGGCACGCTCAGATGGGGCAGCAGATCAACAACCAGCGGATGCCCCTCCCGCACGCCGCGCGAAACGGAATAGATGCCGCCGCCTTCAAGCCCCCCCGCCGATAGGGTTGCCTCTCCCATTGAGGTGTAGGGCCCTGCCGACCACGCAACGCCTTTCAATGGCGCACCCAGATGTTTGTCCATATGCGCAGACCACGCCACCGCAATCCCTGCATTCGCCGCTGCAAAGGGTGCGGTTGGAACACCCTCGTCCGCCAGCGTCCTCGCCCAGGCACCCGTCGCGCCCAGCCGCGCCCAACTGGCCCCGCCCAGTGCGAGAACCGTCACATCCGGCGTCAAGGTCTGCACCCCATCCGGCGTCTCGAACACCAAAGCGCCCGCATCCCAGCCCTGCCATGCCCAGCGCGTGTGCACCTGAACCCCGAGCGCAGCCAGACGCCCCATCCACGCCCGCAACAAGGGGGAGGCTTTCATCGCCACCGGAAACACCCGCCCCGTGGAACCGGTAAACACCTCCTGCCCCAGCCCGCGCGCCCAGGCCTGCACCGCTTCCGCATCAAAGGCCTCCAAAACCGGGGTCAGCGGCCCCCTCGCTTCGGCAAAGGCTTCCAGAAACGCTGTGCTTTGCTCTGCCTTGGTCAGGTTCAGCCCCGACTTGCCCGCCATCAGAAACTTGCGCCCAACGGAAGGTTTTGCATCGCAGATGGTGACCTGCACACCGGCTTCCGCCAGAACCTCCGCCGCCATCAACCCGGCGGGGCCAGCGCCAATGACAACAGCGCCGCTCATGCTTCTGCCTGTGGCAACCCGCCTTTGATCTCCACCACCCGCTGTGGGAAGGGGATCTCAATCCCGGCATCCTTCAGCGCATTCCAGATCAGGAACAGCACATCGGAGGTGTATTTGTTCGGCCCGTCGTCCAGCCCGTTGACCCAGAATTCCACCGCGAAATCCACGCCACTGTCGCCGAACCCGCGCAACTCGCAATCGGGGGGATAGGGTTCGTCCAGAACTTCAGGGTGCTTGGCCACGGCTGCTTCCACCAAAGAGGGCACCAGATTGATGTCGGTATCATAGCTGACGGAGAACGGCGCTTCATAGCGGTTGGCGGACCCGCTGTCGGAATAATTTGCCACCCGCGTGGTGATGAAATCCTCGTTCGGGACCACGATCCAGCGGCCGTCGAAGGTCTCCAGAATGGTGGCGCGCGCCATCATCTTGACGATGGTGCCGGCCTCCCCGCCATCCAGTTCGACATAATCGCCGACGGTCGCCTGCCCCTCAACCAGCAGAATCACACCGGAAATGAAGTTCGACGCGATCTTTTGCAGGCCAAACCCCAGACCCACACCAATTGCACCACCAAGCACCGCAAGGGCACTCAGGTTGATGCCCATGATGTTCATCAACAGAATGAAGGCGAGGCCGAAAATCAGGAACTCCACCACTTTGATCAGCAACTGCCGGATAGAGGGGCGCATTTCCTCGTTGCGCGAAATGATCTGCGTGGATTGCTGGTTGGACCATTGCCCGAGCCAGAACAGAATGGCCCCGGCAATCACCCCGCGGACGATGGAGATGAGCGAGAACTGGATATTCCCCACACCCACAACCGTTTCCGTCAGCGCCAGCGTCACCATGTCCAGCAAGCCAAAGGTGTAAAGCGCCATGATCGGCAGCAGGATGTAGCGGCCCAACAGCTTCAAAAACGGCTCGGTGATGATGTCACGCACCAGCGCACGGGCAGCAAGAAACAGGAACAGGCGTTTGCCAAAGGCGATCACCGCACCGCTGTCGAAAAGCGACCGCACGATGCTCTCACCCACCCCCGTCAGCGCATAGGCGAGCAACGGCGTAATGAGCGGCAGAAATTGCAGCACGAAATTGCGCGGCTTGGTCAGGATGTTCTGCGTCTCACCGGGGTCAATCACCCGCGCCAACGCAGGCCGCAGCCGCCGGGAGACCAGCAGCGCCAGCACATAGGCCACCACGAGAAGCGCAAACTGTGACCAGGCCGCCGGGCTCAGCAGCCAGCTGAGCGCCAGTTCATAGGCCTGCAACGCATAGCCCGCCGCTTGCTGAACGATTTCCGGCTGTTGGGAGAGATCAAACTCCATGGATCAGACCTTGTCTTGTTGGCAGGGCGCGCCATCCTCTTGCCTGCCCCGCCCGCCCGGATCAAGGTCTTTGCCCATGTCAGACCCGATTTGTCCCCTCTGCCTGCGCCCGATCCCTGTGGGTGTGCCGCAAAGCCTGCATCATCTGACCCCGAAGCTGAAAGGCGGCAAGGGCGGCCCCGTGGTGGTGTTGCACCACATCTGCCACCGCGAAATCCATGCGTCGCTGACCGAGGCGGAACTGGCACGGGACTACAACACGCCCGAAGCCCTGCGCAGCCACCCAAGGCTGGCCAAATTCGCGGCCTGGGTGGCCAAACGTCCACCGTCCTTCCGCAGCAAGGTCCCCGGCAAGCGGAGAGGCCGCTGACCAGGACAAGGGTTGGTCTTCCAAATGGTTTTAAAAACCCCCTCGGAGAGCTAAAATCTCTTCTGGTGCACCAAAAGAGATTTCAGGCCTCTGGCAGGGTTTTTAGAACCATTTGGAAGGGGAGGCTTTGCAGGACCCCGTTCGCGTTAGCTCTGGCAAAGGCGTTTGATGCCCGCGGCAATTTCAGGTTTCGCGGCGAGGGTATCAGCCGCCAATTCATGTGCATGCTGCAACAGGGCATCGGTTGCAACGATCCGGTCGATGAGACCGAAAGACAGCGCCTCATCCGCGGTGATCTTTTGCCCGCCCATCAGGATCAGCTTGGCGCGCGCAGGGCCGATCAGGGCAGCCATGCGCCCCGGATCGGAAGGTTGCGGGAGGAAACCCAGTTTCATCACCGGATAGAAAAATTTCGCGCCCGGTACAGAGATGCGGATGTCGCAGGCCAGCGCCATGCCCATCGCGCCGCCTGCCAGCGTGCCGTTCAAAGCCGCGATGCTGAGACCCGGCAGGGCGGCGACGGCGGTGGACAACCGCTCCCACACATCCGATGTCGCCAGTCCCGCGCGGGCTTCTTCAAGGTCCGCGCCCGCGCTGAAAACCTTTCCGGTGCCTGTGAGCACCACCACACGCGCGCCCTGCGCGTCTTCCATGATCTCCGCCAATTCGGTCAGCATGCCGTGGGTCAGCGAATTGGCTTTGTCGGGACGGTTGATGGTGACGGTCCACAGATCGCCGTCGCGGGTGCAGTCGATCATATCAGGCCCACTTCGCGGCGGATGTCTTCGTCGCGCAGGGAAATCTCTTCTCCCATGAAACGATCCGCTGCCGGGGAGCACATCCACAGCAGGGTCCGCGCAGGCCACTCAGGGGGGATATGGTCAGACCAATCCAGTTGGCTGACCGGGTTGATGCCGCTGGCTTTGATCTCCCGCTGCATTTGGGTGGCGACGGTGCCGGGGGACAAGCCGATGGCGCGGATACCGTTTTCGCCTTCTTCCAGGTGCAGACACCGCCCCAGCATGTTGACGGCCGCTTTGGAAGCGCAATAGGCGCTCCAGGCTTCGATCGCGCTGTGCGCGGCGCCGGAAGAGATGGTCAGCACAGACCCGCCGCCCCGCGCCTTCATCGCCGGCAGGGCAGCCGCGATCCCATTCATCACCCCTTTGAGATTGATGTCGATCACCTGCGCCCAGGTTTCCGGGTCGGCATCAGCAATCCGGGCAATCGGTTCGATCACGCCTGCGTTGTTGATCAGCACATCCAAGCCGCCAAAGGCCTGCACTGTGGTTTCCACGGCGGATGACATTTCACCAAAGCGCGCGACGTTGCAGGGGATCGCAATGGCCGCTTCGCCGATCTCTCCGGCAATTTCGGCAATCGCGTCCTGGGACCGCGCCAGCAGCGCGACATTTGCCCCGGCACGCGCAAATTCCCGCGCGGCTTCGGCACCGATGCCGCGGCTGGCGCCGGTGATCATCACAGTTTTTCCGGTCATATCCATGGCGTCTTCCTTCCAATTCCAAGAGGGACGTTTTGCATCTGGTTTGACCCCTGTGGTAGTCTCCGGATAAGTGATGGTCCACCCCTTGGTATCGCCACGACGATGCCATATTTGTTGAAGATGGTGCCGCCGAATATTAAGACAAGGAACAGATAATGCGCAGATTCTCCCCTACTCCCCTTGCTCTCGCCGTCCCGGCCACGTTGGTGGCACAGATGGCATGGGCCGATCTGACCCCGGCAGAAGTCTGGGGCGATTGGCAGCAATACATGGAGGGGATGGGATACACCGTCACCGCAACCCAGAGCGAAGCCGGTGATACCTTGACCGTCAGCGACATCAGCTTTGGCATGCAGATCCCCGACAATCAGGGTGACATGCAGATGCAAATCGGCACCATGCAGTTCCAGCAGCTTGGTGATGGCACTGTCGCGGTGATCCTGCCTGACAGCATGCCGATGTCGATGAACATGGCACCCCCTGCCGGTCAGGGCGCGCCTGTTCAGATGTCGATGACACTGACGCAGAGCGGCCAGTCCATGATTGCCAGCGGGTCACCCGATCAGATCATCAGCACCTATGCCGCTGACACGATGGGTATTGTGCTGAACCAGATCGTGGTTGAGGGCACGACAATGGGCGATGAGGCCATGCAGATGAATCTGCTGGCCAGCAACGTCAGCAATGTCACCACCATGACCGGACAGGGTGAGACGCGCGGCTATGATCAGCGCGGCACGGCCAGCAGCGTGACCTATGAGATGGTTGTCACCCCTCCGGATGAGCCTGCAACGGTCAACATGCAGGGCGAGATGCAGACATTGGCCTATGAGACAACGGGCACTGTGCCCAATACCCTCACCAATGCGGCAGACATGTCAGCGATGATCGCTGCCGGGTTCGACGTGAAGGGGTCCTTCACCTATGGCGGTGGTCAGACCGCCATCGCGGTAGACGACCCGCAAAGCGGTGAGATGGCCTTCAATACAAGCTCCGACGGCGGCACGCTGGGCGTGGAAATGGGGGAAGCGGGTCTGGTCTATCTGGTCGAACAGACCAACACCAAATTGACTGCAAAAGTCAGCGAGCTGCCCTTCCCGGTAGATCTGAGCATGGCAAAATCCGCATTCAACCTGATGATGCCGGTGACCCCGTCAGATGACCCGCAGGATTTTGCCTTTGGCCTGACCATGGGTGACTTTGTGATGTCAGACATGATCTGGGGCATCTTCGATCCGACCTCACAACTTCCCCGCGACCCGGCCACCATTGCGCTGGATCTGACCGGGACGGCAAAGATGTTCATCGACTTCCTCAACCCCGAAAGTGCGGCAATGATGGCGACCCAGACACCGGGGGAGCTGGAAACACTGAAAATGAACAATCTTGTTGTCGATCTGGCCGGGGCACGTCTGGACGGCAATGGGGATTTCACCTTTGACAACACCGATACAACCACCTTCCCCGGCATGCCCAAGCCTGTTGGTGAAGTGAACCTCAGCCTTGTCGGCGGCAATGGCCTGATGGACAAGCTGGTGGCCATGGGCCTGCTGCCGCAGGATCAGGCGATGGGGGCCCGGATGATGATGGGTCTGTTTGCCGTTCCCGGCGATGCGCCTGACAGCCTGAGCTCCAAGATCGAGTTCAATGAAGAGGGTCAGATCCTCGCCAACGGCCAGCGCATTCAGTAACACATCGTTATGAACACAAGGGGCGTGCCTGTGCGGCGCGCCCCTTTGTGCATCCTGTCCCTTGCCTCGCCCCGGTGCAGGGCATAGGTCAAAGCCACTTGGATAAGGAACCCAGCATGTCCCAGCCTCTTGATGCGCTGACCGATCAGCTTTTGCAGGCGGCCACCCGCGCCGGTGCGGATGGCGCGGATGCAAAGGCTGTGCGCGCAAGTTCGGTTTCGGTGGATGTGCGCGAAGGGGCGCTTGAACAGGCCGAGCGGTCTGAGAGCGTGGACATCGGACTGCGGGTGTTTGTCGGACAGCGGGTGGCAAACGTCTCTGCCTCCAACACATCTCAGACGACAATCGCCGAAATGGCGGAACGGGCAGTCGCCATGGCGCGCGAAGCGCCAGAGGACGCCTATGCCGGGTTGGCATCAGCCGATCAGATTGCCACCGAATGGGACATCGCGGCGCTTGAGTTGTGCGACCCAGCCGACGCCCCCTCACCGCAGGTCCTGCAAGAGGATGCCACCCGTGCCGAAGCCGCAGCGCGCCAAGTTGACGGGGTCACACAGGTTCAATCCTCCAGCGCGTATTATGGGCATCAGGAATCCCATCTGGCCACCTCAAACGGCTTTTCAGGCGGTTACGCCCGCACGGACCGCGGGTTGTCCTGCGTGGCCATTGCCGGACAAGGCACGGGCATGGAGCGGGATTACGACGGTGACAACCGCCTGTTCCAAGCCGATCTGCGCAGCCCGGAAGAGATCGGCGCCCGCGCCGCTGCCCGCGCGGTTGAACGGCTGGGCGCGCGCAAACCGCCCACCGGGGCCTATCCGGTGCTTTTTGACGAACGTGTCGCGTCAAGCCTGATCGGGCACCTGCTGGGTGCGGTGAACGGCGCGTCCATTGCGCGCGGCGGATCGTTCCTGCGCGACATGATGGGCGAACAGATCCTGCCCGAAGCGCTGTCGCTGACCGAAGACCCCCACCGCCCGCGCACGGGTGGATCGCGCCCCTTTGATGGTGAGGGGCTGCCCACACAAAAACGGTTGATCGTGGAAGACGGCCGGCTGATGGGATGGACGCTTGATCTGGCGAATGCCCGCAAGCTGGGCATGACGCCAACCGGGAATGCGGCAAGACCCACCAGTTCCGGGCCATCACCCAGCACGTGGAACATCGCCCTGACCCAGGGCAACGCCACCCGCGCCGATCTGATCCGCGACATGGGAGAGGGGTTGTTGGTCACTTCGATGATCGGCAGCACCATCAACGCCAACACAGGCGACTATTCGCGCGGGGCGGCGGGGTTCTGGATCAAGGATGGGGAAATCACCCATGCGATCAACGAATGCACGATTGCTGGCAACCTCAAGGATATGCTGCTGGCGATGATCCCCGCCAATGACGCACGTCCACATCTCAGCCGGGTTGTGCCCTCGCTGCTGGTGCCGGGAATGACCCTTGCCGGCGCATGATCTGCCTCTCTTGATTGACGCGGCCCGCATCGCCGGGCGTGTCGCCACCAGCTTTGCGGGCAAAACCGCGCAGCGCTGGGACAAGCCGGGAGGTGCCGGCCCGGTGACCGAAGCCGAT
>Ga0160419_100448_pt1 | contig 26487 bp, 37 predicted proteins | sample CelAP2metagpilot_2_FD_108196 | JGI IMG/M metagenome (GOLD analysis project Ga0160419, IMG submission 108196) | Phycosphere-associated microbial communities from Cellana algal ponds in Kailua-Kona, Hawaii, USA - Cellana AP2-4-25 metagenome pilot ... | reverse complement strand
TCCCTCCCTCCCTCCCTCCCTCCCTTCCCTCCTCACTCCCTCTCCATTACCCAGGAGGCCACTTCAAAGGCCGTCCCGCCAGGATATGAATGTGCAAATGATTCACCGTCTGACCGGCCTCCTCTCCATCGTTGACGACCAACCTATACCCTCCCTCGATCCCTTCCTGCCTCACGATCTTGGCCACCGCCAGCATCATTTCTCCCAGCACGCCCTTCTGTTCTTCCGTTGCCTTGCGGAGGGACGTCAGGCCTTGGCGCCGCTTGGGAATGACGAGGATATGGGTGGGGGCCTGGGGGGCAATGTCACGGAACGCGAGAACTTTGTCGTTTTCATACACCACATCGGAGGGCACCTCCTTCTTAATGATCCGGTCAAAGATGGTGGCCGGCGCTAAGTCCTGAAAGTCAGCCCCGAGGATCGTCATCCACCGCCGTTTCTCCTCCCAGCCTTGGATCCCCAGGATGATCTCGGAGTGCACCTGTCGGGTGGGTTGTTGTGGTGGTGGTGTTGCGGTGGTGGCATGTTTAGGTCTTCGTCCTGGTGGTGCGAGGTGCGGTTTTGAAGCTTCTTATGCAAAGTGGTTGGAAATATATGACTAATTTGGCTATTTCATACAAAGTGGTTGGAAAGGCATGATTAATACGCACGAGGGAGAGAGGTCGGGCAGGGGGGAGGGAGGGAGGGAGGGAGGAAAGGAAGGAGGGCCAGGCACTCTCCCACCTTCTGAAACGCCGACTCTGTTGCCAGTAGATTCTCCCACCATTTAGTCAGGAGGGGCCCAAACACCTCCTGGTACGTCCACCCGAAATGATTCGGTAATATCTGCTCGAGGAACACCCCCGTGCAGAACAAGGTAGCGTCTGCCATGCTCTTCTCCTTCCCACACAGAAACGGACCTTCCCCATCCACCATCCCCTCCAGCAATTTCATCTGCTTCTTCAGCTCTATCAAGGCATCCTCCCGGTTATCGAATACCCCGAACGGAGGGCTGGCCTTGTACATGCACCCTTGGATGGTTGTTATGTACATGTCATGGAACCGACAAATTAAGTCCGACTTGGTCCTCGCGGCCAGGGAGGACGGGAGGTAGGAAGGACCTGTTCCTTCATATTTTCCCACCAGGTGACGCAGAATGGTGTCGGATTCAAAAATTTGAAATTCGTTGAGGGAGTGGTCGATGAGCACGGGCACTTTGCCTTGGGGATTAATTTCTGTCAAGGCGCCGTCGGGCTTTTTGATCTCGATCTGTTTCCGGTAAAAGAGGGAGGGAGAAAAGGAGGGGAGGAGAGAGGAGAAAATGAGCAACGGGCGATGATTCCGGACAAGGCATAGTCGGCTTTGTTGATCTCGACTGTTTCGAGGAAAACAGGAGGGAGGGAGGGAGGGGGGTAGAAGGCGCTCTGATAATTATTTCCGTGTATACCTTATCTTGAATACCCTTGTCGTAGATTACCACGCGGCATCGCCCACCATTGTTGGACACGGGAAAGTCATAGAGCGTTGCATCCTTTCCTGCGGCCATGGTGGTCCTGCTGCTGCTCCTTCTGTGGCTCCTGCTGGTGCTGCCGCTCTTACTGCTGGTGCAGCGGAAGGTGGATAGGGTGGCCGAAGGAGCAAGAAAGCCGAGGGCGGGGGTGACAGAGAGGAAGATCGTGACCTAAAGTACGTGTGGTGGGAACAATGTGCGTGAGACAAGGAAGTGAGACACGTAGTTGATGTAGCTAGGCAGCGACGGAGATGGAGGGTCGAGATTTTAGCACGAGGAGATGAATAACCTAGATAACGAGGGCAACCTCCACCAAAACGTATTTTACCCGATAACATCACTGGTCGATCACATCCATACATGAGTTGAGAAAGGGCAAGAAGACAAGCGGATGCATGTGGGCCTGAGCGGGGAGGCTATGGAGCTTGTTGCCAAGATCAACCGACTAGATCCCCACTTTCACTTACGAGCGCCAAGACGGAACCACCACGCAGGGCCATGGGTCGTCTAAGGCAGGTCTTTCTTCTCTGTGCATGTTGAGTGTTTGGATGTATTTTGGGCGTGTGTGGTTCAGTGACACATGGTTGTAACTACATCAATGATATGAATGGTCTGCTTCCACTTTCCACCAACTTCCGGGGGTCCTGGCGGCTTCTCACCCCCACTTCCCCCAAGTGTTGCCCTTCCTCGCATCTTCATTATGCCTTCGTTGTTTGTCGCTTTCATCGCTTGCAGTCGAAGCCTCGGCACATTTTCTTGTGGACAGGTCAAGTTCATTCACTCAGTCCTCATGCAAGCACGATTCTCTTCACGCAACCACACACAGGTCGCACGGGAACGAAGTGCTGATTTTGTGTCAGCTTGCCTTTTTCGCCCCAAGCAACCGCAGTGTGAGCAGCAGAGCGAGCAGCGAGAGCAGCAAAGGTAGTAGCTGCAGCAATAATAGGAGCGGGGCGATCGGCCATCAGTCCTTGTGAGACGGGCAGCTGGGCACCACACAAATATACAGCAGCTGGGCCAGGGTAGCATCACATAAGAACAGCCATGGCTGACACCGCCGAGACCGGCGCCCATTCTCCCCTCCAGCCCGACAGTGAGGGTAGCAAAGATGTCGGCATGGGCACCTTCGTCCTCGCCCTCACCCTCGGTATCCTTGCGAGGGCATATCTCTCCTCCATCGTCCGCCTCCCCTACACCTGCCTAGTCCTCCTCTTCGGCCTAGCGTATGGCTTCATCCTCTACACAGAAGTGGGAATGACAGGACCGGACATCTTCAGCAACAGCACTGACCTTTGGATTAACCTTCCCCCCGAGGCTATCTTAACTGTCATTTTGCCTATCCTCATCTTCGGCTCCTCCTTTTCCAGCGACCTGCACCTTTTCCTCCAACAACTCACCCCTGTCCTGACATTGGCAGGGCCTGCGGTGTTGGTAGGTACGACCCTGTTAGGAGTGGCTGCGAAGTACGTGTTGCCCTATGAGTGGGATTGGATGACGAGCTTTATGGTGGGGTCGATGTGGACGGCCACTGACCCGGTTGCCGTGGTGGCTATCCTCAAGACCCTCGGAGTCGCGGAAAGCTTGCAGATTTTGATCGATGGAGAGAGCCTTTTGAACGACGGGGTGGCCATCGTCTTGTACTCTATTTTCAACCGCTTAGTCCTGGATCAAAACAGTTTTTCAGCAATTGAGACATTCGAGGCGGCGGTGATCTTGTGCTTGGGGGGACCGGCCATAGGTATCGTGGTGGGGGCGGTTTCGAGTTACGTCCTGGGCGTTATTTTGAACGATCCGGCGTCGGAAATCACTGGTGCGTACTTCTTCATCTGTCTTCTCTACTTGTTCATCTTTCTTCTCTATCATGTTTATTTCTAAACGAACGTCTTGTGTTTGTGGGGTATGAAGGTGCTTCAGGGGAAGGTTGTCGGTGGCCACGGCACCCACCTTCCGGGAAGACTCTCCTCGGACTTTCCCTCACCCTTCTCGGGATTTCTTTTTCATATCCCCTCCCCCCCACTTCCTCCACCTCCTCACCACATAAACATGAACAACGCAGTCACCATCCTCTGCGGCTATGGTTCCTATCTCCTGGCCGACCTTGCGGAGGCCTCGGGCGTGCTGTCCATGGTGGCCGCTGGGCTCTACCTCTCCTTCCACGGCCTGGGACGCATCTCCGCACGAGTCACCGCCTCCTTGTCTTCCTTCTGGGCCATGGCCTCATTTATTGCCGAGACCATCATCTTCTTCGTCTCGGGACTGGTAGGAGAGGGACGGGGGTAGGGAGGGAGAGAGAGAAGGATGTATCTGTGCACTCTTTATTTCGGGAACAATCGCCTTCTTCGTCTCGGCCTGATACCTCATTTATTTATATTCTCTCAGTCCCTCCATCTCTCCGTTCCTCCATCTCTCCGTTCCTCCATCTCGTCTCTCCCTTATTCATGTGTGTAGATGTCTTGGTGTCGGGGCGACAGTGTGAAAAATGTTTCTTCCATTCCTCCCTCCCTCCCTTTCCCCCTCCCCTCTCATTTTCTCGATCATTCATTTCAGATGGTAAAGTGAAAAGACGCTAACACATTTATCAATTGTATACAACACACTCGTGTCATCAACCTTACACAGATCATGGCCGAAAAAGCGCTAATTTCCAGCACCATCCAAGGGCGCGATTGGGGATACTTGTTCCTCCTCTACCTCATCGTGAACGTCGCTCGTTTCCTGGGCGTGTTTTTGTTCTTCCCAACACTGGCACGTGGCCCCTATGGCATTTCGTGGAGGCAGGGATTGCTCTTGTCTTGGGGGGGGCTTCGGGGGGCGGTTAGTTTAACGCTCTCCATGGCCGTTTCTCAACAAGAGGAAATTCCGTTGGAGACCCGCGCGCGGATTAGTTTCTTGACCGCGGGGATTGTGTTGCTGACGATCTTAATCAATGGGAGTACGTGTAAGCTCCTGCTACGGATGCTTAAGCTGAACAATCCCACAGAAGCGGAGCAAGAGCTCTTCATCCGTGCGACGAACGTGATGGAAAATGAACTGGAGGAATTTTTGAATTTAAAATTGAAAAAAGACAAGTATTTGGGTAGCGCCGATTGGAACGTTGTGTACAGGTACCTCCCTGTGCTATCGCCTCAGATCTACTGGCATCGGGTGAGAGAAGGCCATGTCAGATTGAATGAGGGGGAGATAGGATTAATAGGGAAATACATCCAGGAAGAGGAGAAGGAGGAGGCGGCGGCTGCAGGAGAGGAGGGGATGGTGAAGGAAGTGGGGATGGAGGAGGCGGAAGAAATGGGGAGGGGGAGGGAAACGGTGAAAGGAAGAGAGGGAGGGAAGGAGATGCGGCTTCTTGGCGCGTCATGTTTTGGGAGGGGGAAGGAGGGGGGGATGGTGACGGCGGGCAGTAGATACGAAGAATTGCCTCCGAGGTTGCGGAATAGGTGGAAACGGTACACCGTTAAATTCAACCAACATTTAAAGGAGGGCATCGACGGGGAGAAGCTCTCAGCGATTCGGAGGGAGGTGTGGGAGAGCCTGCTTTTGGCCCGCGGGGTGTTCCCCCCCCCTCCTCCTCCTGTCCCTCCTGAGGCAGCGCAGTCGAGGACGGAGGATGGGGAGAGAGGGAGAGAGGGCGGAAGGGCGAGGGCGCCGAGTTCAATGGGGCTGATGACCCCGCGTATGACGAGAAGCAGTAGTTTGAAAGGGGGAAATGGAGGGGGAGGGAAGGAGGGAAGGAGGGACGGAGGGGGAGGGTGGGATTGGGGCAAGCTCACCAAGGGCGGTGCTGAGAATAAAAAGACGTCGAGTGGAGAGAAGGAGGGAGGAAAAGAGGGAGGGAAGGAGGGAGGGAAGGGTGAAAACGATATTCCCTCACAGAGTCGTTTGGATGTTGAGCTCTTCACTTCGCAGCAACTACGCCAACAGGAGCAGCAGCAGCAGGAGCAGCAGGAGCAGCAGCAACCTACCTCTGCTTCTGTCTCTGCTCCCCCCTCCTCGTCCACCTCTCCCTTTGGTCTCTTCACCTCTAATTCCATCTGTGCTGCCGATGCTTCGCCCCTCCCTCCTCTTCCCGCCCTTCCCATCATTACCCTACCGCCCGACGAAGAAAACAACCACGAATCGCCTCCTCCCCCCTCCCTCCCTCCCCCCTCCTCCCATGCCCTCACCGAAGGCCGCCTCCGCCTCCTCACCGTCCTCAAGCACGTCTACTCCTCCTCATTCCATTCCGGCCTCCTCTCCCCGGACGGCCTTCGGGCCTTTGAACGCAACCTCTCCCTCCTCCTCACCCACCCCGACCTCCCCCTCAACGAATGGGCCGGGCTGGAAGGTCACATCCTCCTCCCTCTCCGTGCAGTGCAGGCACACGAGCGGTGGAGAAAATTACCGTTGATCGGAAGGGGTATCACTTACATGCTTTTTGAACGCCTGGCCTTTTTCTTCGAGCTGGCGGTGGTGTTCATCGAGGCTCATTCGTCGCTGTACTTGAGGCTGAGTGAATTGTTCGGGAGGGACGGACCAGTCACTCGGTACTTAGAGGGGGAGGTGGAGGAGGAGGTCCGGCGGGCAAAGGCCGCGTTGAATGAGTTTCTGCCCGTCTTTCCAGATATTATCAACAGTGTGAAGATCGAAATGAGCGCCCGGTTTCTCCTGCACAAAATGCGGAGCCTGTTGGAGGCGGCGGTGGAGTGTGGGTCGATGGAGAAGAGGGAGTTTGAAAATGCCATTCGAGAGGTAGGTATGCGTAGTGGTTTCTCTCTGTATCTGTGTATGTGAGAGTGCGTGCGTGGTTGTGTGTGTGTGTGTTTCTGTGCGTGTGTGTGTGTGTGTGTCATTCATTCATTCATCTGTCCATTTATTCACTGATTGAGCCCCCTTCCCCGCATTATGATTCATTTGCGTGGGTGACAAAGTCGGCCAGTCGGAATGCCTCCCGCGCTTTTGATTAACTGCCATCTAGTAGCCACATATACAGACACCTGATTCTCCCTCCCTCTTCCCTCCATCTTTTTCCTCCTCCAGGTGGACTCTTCCATGGTGAAGCTCTACGACCATTCGCACACCGAAGCCCCCCCCTCCCGCTCCTCCCTCCTCTCCACCCTATCCTTCCTTCGCTTCCTCCCCCCCCACCAACGCGATCTCCTCTTCTCCTCCCCTTCCTCCCCCTACTGCCGGGACGTATTCGTCCGCTCCGACACCTGCTTTCTTCCCTCCACTTCCTCGTCCTCCCTCCCTCCCTCCCCCCTCCCGGGCTGGTACGTCATTCTTCGCGGCTCTGTCCTCGAGGAAAAGAGGGAAGAGGAAGGAGGGGGGGAGGGAGGGAGCATCCTACAGAATGGCTCGGTGCTGGGATATGTGGAATCACTCGTTCAGAGCCCGAGCATAATGCCTGTCAGATCGTCCTATGTAGCGGCCAGCTTCGTGCACCTGCTTTACTTCGACCGGAATTTGTTGATGGCCGAAGCAGGAAGGAGGTGGAGGGAGGGAGGGAGGGAGGGGGAGGGAGGGGAATTGTTGCGGAGCATGTGGTGGGTGGTGGCGGCGTTGGAATTGAGGAGGGAGGGCGGGGGGCAGGGAGGGCTGGGGTTAGATAAATGTTCGCTGGCCCAGCTGGCGGGGCTGCTGGCAGAAGCTGTGTTGCTGCACGTACCAGAAGGAGGGGAGGGAGGGGAGGGAGGGAGGGAAGGAAACAGGGAGGGAAGGAGGAGGACTAATATGCTGTCTCTGTCGAAGGGAGGGGTTTCAAGGGCGAAAGTGCCTTCCAAGGCGTTGGCTGAAGGAGGGAGGGAGGGAGGCGTGGAGATGACGACGATGGGAACATTGACGTGGGGTAGGAACAGTAATACTGCGACATATAAAGACGTACTGATGCTGCAGCAGCAGCAGCAGCAACAGGAGGTCTACGAATCCGACGGGAAGGGTCACTTGGTTCTCTTGACAGGGCGGATGGAGTCCTTGGCCGAGGGAGAGGAGCAGCAGCAGCAGCAGCAGCAGCAACAGGAATACCAGCATCGGAGGGCGGGCCTACCGTCTGTGTGGGGATCGGGGAAAAAGGGACGAGGGGCAGGAAATGGAAATGTACAAGATGCAGGAGGAGCAAAAGGAAGAGGAGCAGCAGGAGCAGCAGCAGCATCAACAACAACAACAGACAAGACCATATTTGAGGCCCCTTCAACCGTCATTGTCCCGAATTTACCCGCAGGTCGGTGGCTGCTGAGTCGTGGCCTGGTCGCGTTCATCCTCTCGGAGGAACAATGCAATGCCCTGCGCCTGCAGCAGCAACAGCAGCAGCAACAGCAACAGCAACAGCAGCAGCTGCAGCAACAGGAGCAGCAGGAAGAGGAGGAGGAAGGAACGCTGGGGGGTAGCTTGAGTAAAAGCAGGAGCAAGTCGAAGGCAAATGGACTTACTTATAAGAGCTCAAGTCGAGTATCTTCTACTTCCTCTCCTATGTCGGACATGTCACCGATTGCTTCGCCCCTCCTTCCCTCTCTCCCTCCTCCCCGCACGGTCGGTGGGTGTAGCCTGGTCGATGCTCCTCCCTTCGACCACCTGCTGCAGGACGACGACGTTGTGGAGGAGGAAGTAGAACAGCATCAGCCACAGCAGCAGCATCATCATCAGCAGCAGCAAGGGGGTGGTGGTGGTGGAGGAGGAGGAGGAGGCGGGTTGAGAGTGCGGCGGAGGCGCACCTCTCCTCCTCTAGGAATCGTCGGGGCGCCTACTTCCGCAATTCGTCCCTCTGCAGTGACGAGGGAGGAAGGGAAAGAGGGAAAGGATGATCAGTAGTAGTGATGACGATGGGTAGAGAAGCAGAGCAACGGGGGAACGAGGAGGAGAGCAGAAGGGGAACGAGGAGGAGGATAAGGAGAGTGCGCTGCCACAGCTGAGAAAGGAGTTCCAGTCGGGGAATGGGGCTCTTCGGGGAGGAGGAGGGGAGGGCGCGGGGAAGTAAAACAACAAGTTAGGAAAACGTAGTTAATGGGGAAGAAGGAAGGGAAGGGAGGGATAAGAGGGGAGGGTGTTGGAGGAAGAAAGGAAGAAAGGAAGAAAGGAAGCAAGGGAAAAAGGAAGGAAGGAAGGAAGGATAGAAGGAAGGATGATAGGAAGGAAGGAAGGAGAGGAATTTTAATTTACGGCAGACAAGCATGATGTGTCATGGAGGAAAGACAGCGGATCTTCATGAGGACATGAAAGCTTCAAGTGATGGGATGGGAAGACCGGGGAAACTGGCCCCTTCGAAATGAACGATACATAATGGTTGTGATTGAAGTCATTAAAAAATCATGAGACCAACTAATAAATGAGAAGCCAATAAGCGGTAATAGGTTGTCGACATGGGGGAAACTTTCGATCGTTTTTGTGAATGTGAGTGTGTGTGTGTATGTATGTGTGTATGTGCGTGTGTGTGTGAGAGAGAGAGAGTGAGAGAGAGTTGTGCGCGAGGGCATGCGTGTATGTATGTGTGAATGTGTGGGTGTGTGGGTGTGGCGCGGCTGTCGATAGCAGGAGAGGGATTCAAAATATTCTGAAGACGGGCGTGGTAGTCCTATCGAATCAGATCATGGGTACGCGTAGAACTCGTCGGCGTCAAGACATTAATGGATGCAGGGGGTAAGCTGGCACTCACCTACTGGATATGCCGACGTCGTGGTAGGCATCGCCTTCGGTCGAAGCGCTTCGATTTGTTTCCATGCACCTTCTTATGACTGCACTTGATTACGTGCCACACATGGCATCATGGAGAGATACAACAAATCAACTAGAAAACAAAGCAAATAATAAGGAATTTTCTGCTTCTTCCCCGCCTTTAATATATATATATATACTGTCTCGGCATTGCCTCCCCAAACATCCTGTCTCAGACCACAGAATCCAATCGATCCACGAGGCTCGCGAATCCTACCTTTCATAAATCTAACCATCATTCTTCTTTTCGATTCCTTTATTCGTTAAGGTTACTGACCCGCCCGCTTTCCTCCATCAGCCTCCCCCTTCTTCATCACATTTTCCAACCGGTATTCCTCCTGGACCCGGAAGAACTTCTCCTGCCCATCCTTCCCCTTCCCCTTCAACACCTTGGACATGCACGCGTCGTACCCTTTCATTTCCTTTTGGCATTCTGCCAGGCCTCTCCTTCCCGCTTCCTTGTCCGCACCTGCTTTGCCTTCGAGGGCCGTCTCTTGCTGTTCGCCCTTCAGGGAGAAGCACGCAAAAAATTTGTCAGCCGCCCCACGGCAAGCTTTGGGACGGCGGGGAAAGTAGTCAGCGACGCGCGGGCCACCATTTTCAGTGATGGATGTGGGTACCATGCGGAAATAGAGGAGATGCTTGTGTGTGTGTGGTGCAGCTGTGCGTGTGTGTGTGTATGTTTGCGCGCGGGATGTGAAGAAAGGACAGAACCAGAATTGAATGAAGATGGGGCGGATAAAGATGAGATGATTAGCGGTGCACGTTGCGGGGGCTTGACCTCTGAGAGTGGTATGAAAAGTTGCGGCCGCATCGCTTCTGACAGAAAGCAAGGTGCTATCTGGGGTGTGTGCTATGTGTGCGTGTTTCTCAGTGAGAGGGGAATATTGTCGCGAATAGGAAAAGTGAGAAGGACTGCGAGCAACCAACAAGTCCTCAACATATGGACAAACGCCACCGCTTTCCTATAATTGCACAGCTTCCGAGCTCTCATGCGCACCCATGATCAAGTGAGAAACAGGTAAGACTAGGATGATGTGACTACGAGAACGCGAGCGAATACAGCCCGTGTTGAAGGACAGAACGACGCTTGTGGACTCGTTCTGAGATGCTCAAAAAGATGCTGCCTTTTTCGAGCATAGGATGTGTGTGATGGGAATGAGAATGTGCTAGATGAACGCGTTGGGCCATGGACGAAGACAACGGGGGAGGTTGGGAGGAGGAGCAGGAGCGGGATTTGCCGACCGCGGATGAATGAAGGAACCATACTTTATGCGCTGGGTGTTGAAAGTAGAAGACGACATGCCTGTAGGGTTAGGGTTAGGGTTAACCCTAACCCTAACCCTAACCCTAACCCTGCCTGCGGTGTGGGTGTGAGTAGTTTTGGAAGGTGTAAAAGTGGTAGGAAGGACACCTGATGTGGCGTTGAAGAGAGATGTGATGGGTCGAGGCCAGCACACAACAGGCATGGCCCAAGCAAACCCCAATTTTCCAATGGAGAGTGAAATTTGCAACAAGCACTCATGAAGGCCAGAGAAGGCAAATAGATTATGCAGCAAATGAAGTCGGGGCCTGTGCAGACAGCCTATTTTAGCTTGTGACTGATATTTTAATGTGGAGTATGTCTGGAGTATGTTTAACGGTCCATGCCTCGAAAAACCATAGTCCGTGCCATCTTCTTTAAAAGAACGCTGGTGCAGAACGGAACAAGTAGCACACAATGCAAACGAAAGACCATCATGATCACCGAATGACCAAGGCATCATTTGCATCATATCCTGATGCTTTTTGGCAGGCAGCGTGTGAGCCCTGGGTTGTTTTTTTAGCGCTAGCGTTCTCGTTGCGGTCTTGAGGGCTGCTCAGAAGCATCTTCTCTACTCTACCCTACCAAGCTTCATATCCTCGACTGCGTGTAAGAAATAAGTGAGACGAAGGCTCAAATGTTAAGCGCCGAACCTCCATATCAATGGATGCGATTAAATCGTATAGGAAGGGAAAAGGTGGAAGGAACAAGCTCGGCAGATATTTCCTACGTATACTTAAAGATCCCCCCATCAAAGATACGCTCTGGGTATCGTGTCCGAGTGGTTAAGGAGCCGCACTCAAGTTGCGGTGGAGAGATCCGCGCGAGTTCAAATCTCGTCGATACCAATTCAGGCTCTCACGCCGTGGATCCAGGTAGTAAAAGGCTTCATTGCTTCCTCCCCTTTCGAGCGTTCGAATCTTTTTACAACACATCCCCCTTCTTTTTTTTAAACCGAATATTTTCACAAAGTGTGACCAAAAAGAGCCAACAGTCCCATATTCACGTTCTTCTGACATTTATTATGTGACGTTCTTTCCTTAACGTACGAGTGAACACGTCCGAAGCTGAAAGTCTTGTTTTCAACAATTTAAAAAAAAATCCACGAGCGACGAACAGTAACAACACGTTAGCGTAAAGCATAAAATCAACTACCGTTGGGCTAATCAGTGGTTGCCTTAGCCATATGATTTGCGTTTGTGCTGTCAGGTAATGTTTTTGTGTCATTTGTTTGGAAGTGGAGGGGGGGGGCGCGTGTTCTTGTGTATATGCGCGCATGTATGTGTGTGAGTTTCTTCTTCTTTTTATACTTCTTCCTTTTCGCCTCGACACTTACTTTAATCTTAAGTTACCTTCTCCTCGTCTCCTGTTATACTCCTCCACTCCATCCCTCGAACGAAATTGAACTACTGGGCTGATTTCCCCCTCATCTCCTTCAGTTACCGTCACTTTTGCTGTCAATCATGCTCACACACATACGCACAGACGCACAGGCCACTACAGCCACATACTTTAAACGTTTATGCCGCGAATGTAACCCGTTTCCATTCTTCATGGCGCCTGCTTATCGTTCTTTGTCTTAATGGCCGCGGAGGCCGTTCTATTTGATTTGATGGTTAGTGGTGTTAATCTTGAGGAGCTAGATGCCGCAAGAGGATCTACCGTCAACAACCTCTCTTTCTTCCAAGACGTGTCTTATAATTCCCTCTTCCCTGTTCTTCTCTTCATCCACTTTATTTTTTTACCACGCATTTTGTTTTCCTCAACTTCTTCTTTTCCGGCCCGTTTCTGTTCCTCCCGCCATCGGCAACAGTCACGGCCTTGGCCTTCTACAAATTAGCCGCCCCTCCCGCCCTGCCTTCCTCCCGTCCCTTAGAGGATAGCTTTCTCCTTCAGGTGGTCGTCGATCAGCTTCCACAAGACTGAAAACACGAGTCCTTGCAACCCTGAGGGAGGAAGGGAAGGAGGGAGGGAGGAAGGGAGAAATGGGTGGAAGATGGTCAGGCCATGGCTGTGGGCAAGCGGACGGAAAGTAGATCGAGAGAGAAGGGAGAAGAGAAAGAGGGATGGGAAGGAGAATATAGTAACGTCTTTTCGAAAAGGGAGAGACAATTGTACCTTATCAGTCTTAGTGATGAGACCCCGTCCTGCGTCCGCCGACCCTCGTCTTCTTATTCTCACACATACGCCAACAAGGGCGGTCGAGAGGGAGGTAGAGAAGACAAGGAGAGAGGGACGGCACGCTTACTTACCGTTGGAAAAAATCTTGGTGCTGAGCCCCCGCCCGAAAAGACCGATGAGCCCGTCCTCAGCAATGATGCGCTTCACGGCGTCGGGGTAAGTGATGTGCTCCGCGTTGGCTTGCTTGTAGACCTGAGGGAGGGGGGGAGGGAGGGAGGGAGCGAGGGGAGGAAGGAGTGACATAAGTGGCAGGCCGTTCAGATTTGGAGAAGGGGAAAAAGAATAGAGCGAAAAGAAGAGAAACACGGCAAATAATCGGCCGCTGTCACCCTCCCTCGCTCTCTCCCTCCCTCCCTCCCTCCTGCCTCACCTTCACCACGCGGACGCTGTTGGAGACAGTGTCCGAGATGGCCGAGGCACTGAAACCGATGACGGCATTACGGCACAGCTTCAACTTGAAGTCATCCGTCTTTGGCAGGGCCTCCTGCATGTAGTTATAGGTGGCAAACCACGGGTAGTGCCCTAGTAAATTAGCGGCAAAGGCGGCCAGGGCACCGTGGTACATTACGCCCGGCCCGTGAATCTACGGTGTATATGTAGGCATGTATGTATGAATATATATATGTATATATGTATGTATATACGTATGTATACATGCATGAAGATATGTATGTATGTGTGAGTGTGTGTGAACATATATTTTTATGTAGGAGCAACAAAAGGAGATGAGAAGGGGGGCAGGGGGGGAGGGAGGGGACGGACCTTCATCTTGGCCATGAGCACCTTGAAGCCATCTTTGCCCTCCACTTGCTTGATCGTCTTCAAAGTATCAACAGGCATGAGGAAAATGCGCCAGGAGGCGGCAGTGGCCGAGGCAGCGGCCGTCTTGACCAGGACGGGGAGGTCCTGGGGAAAGGAGAGAGAGGGGAGGGAGGGCGATGACGATGATGAGCAGCGAGGCGGCAATAAGGGGGGAAAGAGTAAAGAAAAAAGGCATTTTATGCTACTCTTCTTAAAGATACAGAAATTAATTAAGCCGAAGAGAAAGACATGAAGATATGGACCCCTGCCTTCCTTCTCTCCCTCCCATTCGCCCCCCCTTCCCCTTTCCCCTTCCTCATCACCTTGGTCTCTGCGAACGAGTCCAGCAGCGTGATCACCCCCGCATTTGCCGCCGTGTCTCCGAATCGAGAGGCCGGTCCCTGGACAAGGGCGGGAAGGAGGCCTTGATAAAAGCGGGGAATGCCACCGTCGGCGTAGAGCGTCTTGAGGGCCACGCGCATGGTGGTGCCCTGGAGGAGAAAGGGGAGCGAGGACGATGTGATCAGACACACACGTGCATTATGATAATACATACATTATCTCCTCACCTTACGGTACTGGTAGTTCACCGTGGTCCGGAGCCACATTAATGCCCCCACGTTGATACCCATGGCAGCCGCGCCGGCCATCCCACCTCCCAGGGCGCGCATACCCGACTTTTTCAGTATCTCGCCGATGTTCGGCTTGGGTTGGTCACCCGTGGAGGAAGGGGAGGCGGAAGGGGCAGTGGACGCCATGGTCGGAAAGGAAAAAAAAAGGTGCTGTGGATGATGATGGAGTGGGAAGGGAGGAGTGGGGTGAGCGAAGTACTGGAGGGGAAGGGCTTGGCCACGGAGCTATCCGAGGACACGGTGCTTAGGCCCAAAAGTTGGGCATGTCTGCTGCCATGCGCACGTTTGTTTCAGTGAGCGCTTGACTATCTGTCTTATTCCGAGGAGGAAAGAAAAGGAATTCGTGCGTGGGTAGCCCCCACTCCCCACTCCTCTCCTCCCCTCCCCCAAGGGACGCAGCAGCTATGGCAGCAGCCCAACCACCCTCCAGCTTCATTCCCTCAAATGTACTGAGCCAGTTGCTGCATTGGCCCCATAACAATAACAGCAAGGCGACGATCACTTGAATTGTGTACTGCAGCGAAGCGACAGGTGCTACTGCAGCAGCTGCGACACATCGACAATCAAGGGGCGTTCCATCTCCACAGCGCTCTTTGAAAACACAAGGCAGGAGTTGCCGCCTCAGCACATCCACAGGCACCATCAGCCATACCAATGATATCAAAGCGAGGCGTACTTGCTCCTCGCTGCTCGCAAGGCAACGGCGACGACTCGATCCAGAAAGCGACGAGAGAGATGAGACCAAGTCGTCCTCGCCGAACCAGCAAGGATACATGTCGAGACCTGAGGCCTTATGATACAGCATGCCGAAGAGGGCTTGGGGGTGGCGTGGCGTGCGTTTGCCGTAGGCTTTAGTGTTGACCCGACCACACGACGACCATGATCCGTCGGGCTCAACATGCCTTCCATTGGTTTTTCTTTCCCTTTGTAGAGGCTCAGAAGCCCGGAAAGCGACGCGAGACCTGTAGATGCCAGAGCATATTATTGTGAGCAATGAGCGCCAGGGGAGGACGCGGTCACTGATGTGGTGGCCAGGGCAATGAACGACCTGTTTTAGAGACTCAGAAGGCCACAGCATTTCCGTTGGGAGTAAAGAACCGCGAAGGCTTGCTTCTGGCGATGGCCCCTGGCCCTGGCGAGAGATATGCGGGCTCTTGATAAAATATATATATAGGTGATGGTGCTGTGTTTAGGTGCAGATGAACTACTAACCAAGTCGTGGTGACTGAAGTGGTGGAAGATGTAGCGAAGGAGGAAAGGCCCTGCCTGCGTCCTGCTTCTCAATGCCATCGTCTCAACAATGCTGCTGCTGCTCGATTCCAAGTATCCTTCGTACCCACCCACACGTTTATACACACGCCTCACAGGCAGCAGCCGTACTGCACGCATCCGCCGCCCTCACCAGCGAAAAGAAGACAGCTCTTGCCATTATCTTACTGCCACCCACCCTTCGCCAGCAAGCGCCCGCATTTACCTCTCCCCTCCCTCCTTTCCTCCCCGACCTCCCCACTTCACTCTCAGCCCTCCTAACCCGCCTAAAACAAAAAACATGGGCGTCAAACGCCCGGGCCCCCTCGCTGGGTCAGGGGGTAAGCACGACTTTAAGAAACGCAAGGCCCGCGTCGGGAAAAAAGCGGTTAAACCCGCCAACCTCACCAAAGTAAATCTCAAGGCCAAGCAACTTTACATGCCCAACCAACGCCTCATCACCTCGTCGACCGCCTCGTCCTCTTTCTCTTCCTCCTCCACCGCCTCATCCATCCCTGCCACCTCTACGACGGGCAAGACCCTGCCTGAACTCCTTCATCAATGCCACCACCACCACATCGGCACGCGAGCCATGGCGATGCAAGGACTAAGAGAACTGGCCCTCGCACATCCCCACGCCGCCCTTCGTGACCTCTCCCCCTGCCTGGACGCGGCCCTTGAGCTCTTGCTCGATCCGGAGCAGGAAGTACGCACAGCCACCCTGGCTTGCCTGCGTGTCCTCCTTCTCCTCCCTCAGACCACCCAACAGCACCAGCAGCTGCAACAACTGCTAGGAGGAGGAGGAGTAGGAGAAGCAGCAGCGGCATCACGCACCCCCACCACGACGGCAACGACCCTGCAGCCCTTTCTCCCTCTTTTTGCAACGTACTTGTGTAGTACTTTGACTCACTTGGACCAGAGTATACGTAAGGACGGGATGGCATGGATGGATATGTTGGTCACGTGCCTCGGGACTAGTTTACGGTCTTTTTTAAGTCGGGATATATTGCCCAACCTCGGTTCGTTGTTGGAGAAACCGCCTTTGCCGAGCAAGAGGAAGGCGGCGAGATTATTGCTGGTGCAACAGGGGAAGGAGGCGTCGGGGGGGGGAGGGGGGAGGAAGGCGAAGGAGGGGGGTATGGGAGGGAAGGATCAGGTGAAGAAAGCCAGGGGAGAAATGTGGCTGTCGAGACTGGCGGTAGCCAGATCGGTTCTGGGGGTGGTTAGATTGCTGGAGCCTGCAGCAGTGGAAGGAGCAGCAGGAGCAGGAGGGGAGCAGCGACAGCAGCGGCAGAAGGAGAGAGGGGTAGCGGTGGTAGAGTGGCAACGGCAGCCGCGTCTGCTTTTGTTGCGGGCCACGGCTGACGTCGCGGAGGGGAGAAAGGAGGGAAGGAATGAGAGAGAGAGGGAAGGAGGGGCAACGGATGCGGCGCTGCGGTCGCTGTTGCCCAAAGTGACGAATTACATTTTGGAAATGACAACCACGAGAACTGCGCAGCACCAGCAGCAGCAGCAGCAGCAGCAGACAGGACGCATGGGAGGGAAAGCTAGTGAGATGCAGCGGCAGCAAAAGCAGCAGCAGCAGCAGCAACAGCAGATTGAGGGAGGGCCGGTGTTGGATGTGCTGGGAGTGGCAATCGAGTTAGCCTTAGTAGCCTCCCAGCGCCTGCAACCCTGCAGCAGCAGCAGCAGTAGCAGCGGTAGCAGTAAGGGAGGGAAGGGAGGGAAGGAGGGAGGGATGGGCGGCTTAGACGAGGCATTGGCGAGTCTCTTTCCGGTGCAGCTTGCGGATGGTGGGAGGGCGGCTGCTGTTGCTGCTGCCACTACTGCCGCTGGGTCTGGTAGAAGATTGAAGAGGGCAAAGGGTAGCAGAAGCTCGGCAAGGGCAGACGGTTGGGAGAAGGTTGAAAAGATGGATGTAGACAGCAGCGAGGAGGAGGGAGACAAGGAAGAGGCGGAGGAAGAAGAAGGAGAAGAAGAGGAGGAGCTGGCCCCCAGTCATGGCATCAGCATCAGCAGCACAACGTCAGAGGGAGCAATTAATCTGGCATTAATCGAAGTAATGGTGTCCTCCCGGAGTGGCCGTGCCCTCCCCCGCCCCGCTCTTGCTTGGCTTTTCTCCTTCCTCCAACAGCAGCAACACCAGCAACAGCAGCGTCACCCGTCCCTGCAGGAAGGCACTCGTTTGATCCGCCTCTTGACGCACGCCCTCCCCCCTTTATTCCTTTCGCAGCACGGGGACGACGAGCGGCTCGCCGAGCGGCTTCTCGAACCGTTGGAAACTTGCCTGTCGCAATGGCCCATATCCTACCCTCCGACCCGCGAGGGGATCCGTCTCCTGTCCTCCGTTCTGCCTTATCGAGACCCAGCGGTAGCTCGGCGGTGGGTGACCGAAAGGGCTACCGCTCATTTGATTGATGCCTGGACGGCGGCTGCGACTGCTGCAGCTGCAGCTGGTGGTTGTGGTGGTGGTGGAGCAGCAGCGGCGTCTGAGTTAGCGTTGGTTTTGCTGCGGGCGTTGAAGGAGGAAGCCATAAGTGGTGGTGTTGGTGCTGGAGGAGGAAACGGGGCGAGCGGGGATCAGGACGGGGAGCAGGAGCGGTTGGCATGGCTGCCTCTTTTTCTAGCCCAGCTCCTCCATCCCTCTGCCCTGTGTCACCTCTCGCCTGAAGTGCAATTCATCACGCTTGATCTTCTCTATTACTGCCCTCCCTCCCTCCCTCTCTCCCTCCTTGCTTCCCTCCAAGCCCTGGCCCATGCCTGTGCACCTTGTCCTCCTTCGTCCTCCCTCCCTCCCTCCCTCCCTCCCTCCGTTGTGAGATACATGATTGAGCTCTTGCATCATCGCAAACGGACCTTCACGCCAGCAGGGTATTTGACTCTACTAGGCAGCTTTCTTGCCTTCCCTCCCCCCCTCCCTCCTACCGGGGAGAAAGAGAAGAAGAAAGGAGATAGGAGGAGGAGCGGCAGCAGCAGAGGAGGAGGGGGGATGCATCATGCGCACGTGGTGGGGGAAGCGGTTGGCCGTTCATTGCTTCAGCTTGTGCAGCAGCAGCAGCAGCAAGGAGAGGGGGAGGGAGGGAGAGAGGGAGGAAGGGAAGGAGGGGGCCCGTTGCGTCTTTTGACGATGTTGACGCCCACGTTGGTACAGCTGATGGGCGTATCGGAGGCAGAAAGCAGCAGCAGCAGCAGGAGCAGTCCGGCAGCACGGCGAGCAGCTTTGGTTGTGGTGTCGAACGTGGCAGGAGGAGGAGGAGGGGAGGGTAGAAGGGAGGGCGGAGTCTTGCCCGACGCGTTAATTGCACCGCTTGTCCAAGCGATGCTCGTAGATGGAGAGGAGGAAGAAAGGGAGGGAGGAAGGGAGATGGAAATGGAAGAGAGGGAGAGTGCTTTGTCTCTTCATATTTCTTTGTTTCGCGATCACCCCATCCAACTCCTTCCCTCCTTGCTCACGCACGTCTACCATCTCCTTCGTGGCATACACCAGCTGACTCAGCAACAGCAACCGCAGCAGCGGCAGCAGCAGCAACAGCAACAGCAGCAACAGCAGCCACAGCGGCAACAGCAACAGCAAGAGCTGGTGGAAATAAAGGAGGAACAAGAGCGAGTGCTCCAGCAGTTTCAAAAATGGGTGCGGGAGCCTCTTTTATCCTCTTCCTGGGCAAGGGCATGCCACGGTCCCTACCAACAACTCCGACAAACGTGCGCGGCTGTCTTATCCGCGCGGAGGCACGAGAGTAAGGGAGGCGGGGAAGGAGGAAGGGGAGGGGTGGGGGTGGTGCGGGGCTTGCTGCATGACTTGAAAATGTTGCCGATAGGAAGAAGATAGACAGACTGCGGCAGTGACCACCACATGGTGGGAGGTAATGAAAACTATGATGATATGATCCTTCAAATGAAAATAATATTCAAGAAAGTAAAGTGAATGAATACTGAGGTATAAACATGCAAAAAGAAAAAGAGGGACAAGTGAGATAATATGTACACGCCCCCCCCAAATGATTCCACGGGACTTGCATTCGCATCCCCCTCTTGTGTTGCCCTCCCTTTGGTTTATGATTTACCATCCATCAAGTGTTATTTATTGGTGGTACTTATCGCCCGTGTTCTCTTCTTCTTTTTCTACGTCTACGGATTAATTCTCTTGCCCTTCTCTTTCTTCCTCTTGTTCTTGGTCTTATTCTTCTATTCGTGTCCGCCTTAATATATATCCAGCTTTTTTTCATACCAGGAGCTATATTAATATGCTTGATCGTATTGTTTGTCGATTTTGTCTAGGATATAAACATGGATATGAGGTATCACAATCTCTCCCTCCCTCCCTCAGTCCGTCCCTCCCTCCCTCAGGTGAAGTCACCACCTCTCCCTCCCGCCCTCCATCTTCCGATTTCTCATGGTTTACACGGGAGTTTCTCCATACTTCTCACCTCCCTCCCTCCCTCCCTCCCTCCCTCCCTCCCCCTTCGTCGTCTGGCCGTCGACATGCCTACCTTCAGACTACCCACCCACCCAGATGACGATTGAATCACCTTTTCATCCCTCGATCCCTCGCTCCCTCCCTCCCTCGCTTCCTTCCTACGGCGATGTCACAACTCCTCCCGCCCTCCCCCCTTCCTCTGTCGGTGCCACAGGCGGGAAACTCACCCCAGGCCCATGACTTGCGTTCAGTTTCTCTACGAATTCTCTCATGGCCACCTCCTGTGGGGAGAACCACCGGCATCCATCCCTCTCCCCGTCCCTCCCTCCCTCCACCTCACCCTCGGGAGGCGAACAACGCAAGCTGCCACCATACTCCACGGGAATATGGGCCTCATCGATGAATTCGAGGAGGGCTTGCCGCGTTTCTTTGCCTGGGTTAGCAGGTAGGGAGGGTTAGGAAGGATGGAAGGAGGGAGGAGGTGAGGCTGAGCGCATGGAGGATAACAGGACAACGGAGAAGGGAGGGAGGAAAGGAGGGAGGGAAGGAGGGAGTGAAGCCACATTTACCTGCAGCGGCGATCCTAATCTTCTTCCTTGTTGCTTCATTCAAAATGGTCTTAAGCAGTCGCCAGAGGATGGAGAACCACACAGGAGCATTCGCGATGATGATGACACGGCTTCGTTCCTGGGAGTAGAGGGGAGGGAGGGAGGGAGGGAGGGAGGGAGGGAGGGAGGGCGAAAGGGAAAAAGAAGAGTTCGAATCTGTAAGCGAGATGCCATAAACATGAGAGAAAAGAAAGGAGGGGGGAAGGGTTAAATGCCATAAACATGAGAGAAAAGAAAGGAGGGGGGGAAAGCACCCACGCACCGGGTAGTTCTGCTGAATCAATCCAAGGCCTTTTTTAAGGAAGGTCTTTGCATCTCCCTTTAAGTCCCCTAAGTTCGCTCCTGCCAGGTCGTAGACAGTGATGACCTTTATCTCGCCCCCTCCCTCCCTACCGCCCTCCCCCTCCTTCAACATCACTTTGTAGATGTACTCGGTGGAGAAGACGCAGTGGTGGAGGAGGGCGTCCACCCCAACGCCTTCCTCGGCCATTAACGGCATTTTAAATTCCCCGGTTCGTTCCACGTAGAAAATGTCGCCGTTTCGCGCAGGGGGGAGGAAAAAATGTGGCCAGTGCTTCTTAATCGTGTGAAAGTGCGGGTGGGGTCGTTGAAGGATGGAGTCGATCTAGGGAGGGAGGGAGAGAGGAAGGAAGAGAGGGAGACAGGGAGGGAGGAAGAGAGGGAGTGAGGGAGGGAGGGAGGGAGGAAGAGAGGGAGGGAGGCTGAGTGGTACCGCACGTGATAGGAAACTGCGAACTACACAGATGAAGCAAAGCAATTTCCCTCCCGTCTCCCTTCTTCCCTCCCTCGTTCCCTCCCTCCTTACCTCCCACTCCTCCCGCCACGCCCTGGTGATGTCCCACCGTCTTTTAGCCTCCACCAGATCCCCTTGACACCCCTCAATGAACCGAGGGGGGATGGTCGCTGCCGCCCTTCCCTCGTTCCCTTCTGGGGAATGAAGCCACTCAAAGCTCTCGATGATTAGATCGATAGCGCCAATGGTTTGAAGGGAGCGTTGCCATGCCTGCGGAGGGGGAGGGAGGGATGATGGGAGGAGATGAGGATGGAAGTGATCGTGGGAAGGAGAGAGGAGCGGAGGGCGAGACGTACCTGGAAGACACACCAAGCGATGTAGCCGAGCACGAGGACAGAAAAAAAGTTCATGCTATAGCAGGCATAGAGCCCCAACAACCCCGCCTGCACCATCTCATTCGTTCGGTACCATGGAAGGGAGGGAGCAAGGGAGGGCACGACACGCACCCACGCAAAACCATCGGAGGAAGAGGAGGCGACTTTAAAGGAGGAGGGAGAGGGAGGGAGGGAGGAGGGAGAGGGAGGGAGGGAGGAAAGGGTGGAGGTAGAGGAGGAGGTGGAGGTGGAGGAAGTGGGGGAGGAAGGGTGAGCGACGTCCGACGTCCTCTTGTCCAAGTGCGAAGTCAAAGTGAGCGCTTTAGCTGCTTCTGCTGCTGCTGCCACCGCCTTGCTTTTGAGTGTCGTCCCTTCTATAGAGAGATAGCCGGATTGGGCACCGAGTCGGATGACGACAAGGTTATCGGTCTTGACGCCCTCGAGGCGGATGGGCGTGGCGTAGGAGAGGTTGGAATGGGCTAAAACAGTGTCGTGGTTGAAGGCCGTGGAGCCCTTGAGCAGGACCAGCTCGATGGGTGGAGCTTGCAGTTGCTGATGCTGCTGCTGCTGTTGTTGTTGTCGTTGTTGTTGGAGCTGCCCTTTCTTGGATTTCTTGCTAGTGCTCGTTGCTGCTGCTGTTGCTGCTGCCGCCGCTTGCCTCTGTCGAGCTTCTTCAAGGGCGGCCACCCATGCATCCCTCTCCTCGTGACTGGGTGCGAGAAACACCCGCCGACGATCTGCACATAGAATCTCGAAGGGGTAGGTGTCGTGGGAGGGAGGGAGGGAGGGAGGGAGGGAGGGGGGGAGGATGCAGTTGACTTGTTTTATGTCCTTAAGGGATACACTGCCGACAAAAATCCCAAAAGGCCCGGAAGAGGAAGAGGAGGAGGAGGAGGAGGAGGAGGAGGAGGAGGAGGAGGAGGAAGCTTCCTCTCGTTTGTACCAGCAAAGAGAAGTGGAGGTGAGGATGATGAAGCGGCGTTTCTGGGGCTGCTGCTGTTGCTGTTGTTGGTGGTAATGGTGGAGGTCGTGACGGTGGCTGTGCTGGTGGCTAAGATAAGGGTGATGGTGAGCTACCGGCGAAGGAAGGGAGGAAACGGAAGAGGCCAGACTGCTGCGGCTATCGCTGATGGTTAGAGGAGCGTTATTATTGCTGCTAGCGGTGCGGGTGGTGAGAATGCCGTCACGTCCCTTCTTCCCTTTCTCTCCCCCAAACATGACAACAGGAGAGGCAGGAGGGGACATGGCAGCAGCACCAGCAGCAGTCGCAAGAGCGGAGGAAACGGCGTTCCCACCCTTACTCCCCGTTTTGACTTTATCTAAAAAGCCTGAATAGAGGACCGTCAGCCCTCCCTCCCTACCAGAGACTCCTCTTTCACCTCCACCAGCACCAGCACCAGCTTTGAGGAATGCCGGACGCAACGCAGCAGAAAATGACTTCATTCGACGTATCGCTCTGAAGCTTGGAGTGTTTTCCCTGTCACCGCCGCCGCCGCCGCTGCTATGGCTAATGCTGCTGCTGGGGATGGCAGAGGAGCGGATTTGGCCGAGGGGGTCGGGGCTTGAAGAGGAAGACAGGGAATGGCTTCCCTGCAGATTGTAGTCTGTGTTCGTCATCGTGGTTCTACTTTGAGGGGAGGGGGGGGGGGGGGAAGAAGGAGTGAGGGCGGGGGGAGAGCGAAGAGAGAAAGGAAGGAAGAGAACGAGCACCTGGTGACCACATGATAGGGCTCACAAACCAACTGCATCTATCAGTATTCCCACGACTCCTTTCCCCTTCCGACACGTTCACGTACACGGAGGTATAGACCTATTCATACATACTGTCTGTCGTCCGTTTGGCCATTAAGGGTGAGCTTAAATTTTAGAGCATTGAAAAAGGAGAGAAGGATACCCCCAACCAATCACAAGCCTTTCACTCGACAGACGAGGGGAGATTTTTCTCACGTGTGAGCATAGATGTGTGTGCTTGTAAACACGGGCTTCATGTCATGCGAACGAGTTGTGCGGGGACAACTCAAAATTTACATCGCACCACTCACACTGACTTGTCGAGTCTGCCTCTGGGAGAGATGTAGCCACCGCACTTTTCTGCTGACCCGCTGAACTTATTTTGCGCTTCAGGGGTACGGGCAGCCTGTGTGGAGTCAAATAAGTAAACATGGCGTGGCCGAAGGTCATTCGCATATGCCGAACGAGTAGACCGTTGGGAGAGCCAGGTGGGCGTTGACGCCATCTTTGAACTTTCTGTCTGAAAAATATAAAGCACATCATCCTCCTCCTCGCTTGCATGTTGCAACATGCAGGCTCTGCGGGAGTAGTTACCGCTGAAGCTATGGAGTTTTCTCAATACTTGTTTGAACATAGAGGTTAAGGAAAATATCTCTCACTCTACAGGTCCATTCTCTGAATCTGTTGACAGACCCTCACTCAACCCGAGGCATCCCCAAAAGTCCAGTGCAAAGACAGACAGAAAGTCACTCATGAGTGCAACAACCCTCTCTTCACATGATCAAATGAGAAAGGTCGTGGAAAAGTCACTCACATAACCTGTCATACAGTAGACTCACTTGCAATAAAGATATTTCAGGGACATTCTGGAGTTAGCTCGAGAGGATGATACAGGGATAATACCGCTGTCGCAAATAAGAACTTATGTTCCATCGACATACTAGCCAATGAGGGCATGGGTTCGCTACATCTAATCCCGTACTATCCCATTCCAAAAAGACAGCAACACAACCAACTCGATTCTTCACCCTCTCTGCCATCCGGCCCTCGAACGCATCAACAACAACAAAAAAACACACAAACCCCCCTCTTTTAAAAAAAGTAAATGACTACCGTCGACATTCCCGATTATGACGGTGCTTACCAGGCCAAACCGGACACACCTGAGCGTTTCTATCTATGTACAGCTTTCAATTTTGGTCTTACGTGTAAGTCTAACTTCCTATCCCCTCCCCTCCTCTTCTTCATGCCCCTCTCCCCGTCTTCCTTCACAGCATTATTCACGAAGAAGCTGACCAACTATTCGCATATACTTGGATGACCCACTTACAGGTGCAGCAGGGAGGAGCGTGCCATTGAAGCGTGTGAACGTCAAATGCAACGTGCTAGACTTCCTCGCCGAGGTAAAGAAGGTGGAAGAAGGAAGGGAAGGAAAGGAAGGGAAGGAGGAGAGAAGGAATCGAAGAATAGCAGTAGTGAGTGTTTTTTTACCATTTTCCAAAGTCATACAGCCTTGATGGGTCTTATATGAAGAGTGATCATAATAAGCGACAGGAAAAGCATTTGATCTCTTTCATCAGCTCACATTGTGATCCACCCCTCCGTCCCTCCCTCCCTCCCCTTTTATCATATCTCTCAGGTCTCAGTCGAGCAGACCTTTCAAAATGATGACCCCTCCACGGCCGTTGAAGTCATCTACCGTTTCCCACTGGACGCCCAAGCCATCCTCACCTCATTTTCTACGCAGAAGAACGAGGGTCCCGTCATCCATGGCAAGGTGACGGAGAAGGAAGAGGCGAAAGCCACGTATGAGGAAGCCTTGGCCTGTGGACAAGGTGGGTATCTGCTGCATGAGGAAGGGGAATTGAAAGACGTTTTCTCGCTCAAAGTGGGAAACTTGCAACCAGGAGAGACGGTCAATGTCAAACTAACGTATGTTGCTCAGGTGGATGAGGAGGAAGAGGAGGAGAAGGAGGAGAAGGAGGAGGGGGAGGAAGCGGAAGGAAGCAAGTTGCCACAGAAGACGACACCCAAGAATAAGAAAAACAAGAAAAAAAGCTCCTCCTTGCGTCTCGTCATCCCCACGGCCGTCGCCCCTCGCTATATGCCGTCCATGGAACAGTCGTCTGAACTGTACAGACACGCGGAGACTGCCTTGGGGTCCTGACCAGAAGACCTGTTAATGCTCGAAGGAAATGTCAGATCTGCCTCCAGAATCACCCATCTCGTCCCTCATACATTCAAAGAGAAGACGATGGTGTCTGTGAAGGAGGAAGGGAAGGAGGGATCGTTTCATGCGGTGGTGCCTTACTTAACGGAGGATTTCGTTTTGTTGATTGGGTTTGAGGAGAGGGTCAAAGATCGGGCGTGGCTGGAACCGTCCACGGGGGCATTAACTGTCAGCGTGGGTTTGTGCGAAGGTACGTGAGAGATGCACCAGAGCCTGATTTCCCCTCTGCTGTCCATTGACTGTCTCGTCTTCCGTGTTTTGTGGGTGCTCCAAGCCGCCCTTGCTAGCTTTATCGTTGTCGTCGAATATCTCTAGCCCTTAGCACCTAACCCACCATCTCCTCCTCCCTCGTTCCACCTCCCTTCACAGACCAGCTCCCCGATACCGAAGAGAGCAAAGGGGAATTCGTCTTCGTCATCGATCGTTCGGGCTCCATGGATGGGTCAAAGATTCAGCATGCGCGTGAGGCCCTCGCTCTGTGTATCTCCGCCCTACCTGAAGGCAGTCGTTTTCAGATCCTCTCCTTTGGGAGCACCTTCGCCCCTCTCTTCCCGGCTTCCACTCCTACCTCCTTCCCTCCCTCCCCTGTGGTCCAGCCATCTAATTTGACATCTGCTTTCACCACTGCTGCTGCTATGCCTGCTGGTACTGTGCCTGCTGCTGCCACTGCTGCTTTTGGGACTCCTGTTTTATTCACGGACGAGACCAAAAAAGTTGCCTTGGAGCATTGTGCACAAATGGAAGCAAATATGGGAGGGACGGAGCTCCTTGCTCCTCTCCGTGCATTGTCCACGCTTCCCCCTTCCCTCCCTCGTCAGGTGTTCCTGATTACTGATGGTCAGGTGGGAAACACGGGAGAGGTGTTGGGGTGGGTGAGGAGGGAGGGACGGAGGGAGGGTACGAGGTTCTTTGCGGTTGGAATCGGAGGGGGGGTGCGCCGGGGCCTGGTGTAGGGATTGGGAAGGGTGGGGGGTGGGGAGAGTGTCCTTCTGGGGTATGGGGAGAGGGTGCAGGGGAACATTATGCGGCCAATGCGCAG
>Ga0160419_100447_pt1 | contig 26523 bp, 34 predicted proteins | sample CelAP2metagpilot_2_FD_108196 | JGI IMG/M metagenome (GOLD analysis project Ga0160419, IMG submission 108196) | Phycosphere-associated microbial communities from Cellana algal ponds in Kailua-Kona, Hawaii, USA - Cellana AP2-4-25 metagenome pilot ... | reverse complement strand
TCCCTCCCTCCCTCCCTTCCTTCGTCCCTTCCTCTCTCCCTTCTTCCCTTTCCTCTGTTCACCCTTCTCATTCCTCTATTGGCCGTCGGAGTGGCTGCTGTTCCTCATCCCTCCCCCCCCTCCCTCCCTCCCTCCCTCATTCGCCCCCAGGAGTTCCTTTACATCAAACTCGAAGGACGCACCTCCCGTCTGTGGGTGAGCAGGAGCGGCTTGCCTGCCCTGCCCACGGACGTCTTGCTGGCCATTGCACGATTCGTACGGGTCATCTTCGAAGGAGACATTGAAGTGGGCCGGCTGGCACTCAAGGCGGAGAAGACGACGATGGAGGTGGTGGCGGAGCGGGGGAGGGAGGGGAGATCGGAGGGAGGAGGGGGCCCTGCTTAACAGGGAGAAGGAAGAAGAGAGGATGAAGTGTACAGTGCGTGGATATAAATAAATACCGGAAAATTAGAATAGTAGAGAGAGAGGGCAAGCAAAGGGATTCGGAAGAAAGGAAAGAAGAGGATGAGAGGCAGGAACACTGGAATTGAGGGAGGGAGGGGGAGAAGGACGAAGGCAGGGAGTGATAGTACGTGAGTGTATTTTGGAATAGCAATCAACACCGACATACAGGGACGCGTGCGTGTCGGGTAGTGTATTCAACCAATTTAAGGCTACGACTCCTCCTCCTCCTCCTATTATTATACAGCCACTACTATCACCACGATCACTTCTTTGACTGCAGATAAAGAAGTTAAAAATAATACGACCCCAAGAATTGGACAACCAAAACAACAAAAATAAGAACGTTATAAGAGCAACAAGAGCAACAAGAGGAGCAGCAGCAGCAACAACACCAAGAACCATGAGGTGTGCATGCCGCGGAGAGGCAAGACATGACGCGCTGCGGAGCCTTTTCTCATCTTCCTTAATCAACCTATCCATCCTCTTCCTTATGCCCTTTCCACAGATTTTGCTCTTTCTACAGTGTTTACTCTCTCTACAAGGACATGTGTCATGCTCCATGTTTCTTCCGCGTTAAAAACGTTTTCTATTGACACTCCTCGATCGCCATCTGTACACAACGGCTCCCTCCTCTTCCCTCCTTCCTCCCTCCCTTCATCCCTCCGACATTTCCCCCTCGCTTCTCCCCCCTTGAGCCAGAAAACTATTCAACCTCCCCACGAAGGCGGATTTGTCTTTCATCTGCCATGTCCATCCGCCCGAACGCAGGGCAGTACTCCCCTGGATGTTGGTCGTGGAGAATGCTGCACAGCCGTTGTGCCATATCTCGGGTCAAAGTGGGAGGGAGGGAGGCGACGGCAGGGAATTCTGTCTCGGTAATATTCTTCTCGAGAGAAACTAACGCCTTGACCCGCGACACCAACATACCCACACCCCTCTCCTTCCCCTCTTCCTCCCCGGCTCCTGTTGGCGAAAAAGTCTGGATGGAAGACGAGGGGGAGAGCAACTTCAACCCCCCCTCCTCGACGTCAAATACAAGCACAGAGGTCAAACCGGCTACCCCATACCAAAGTTCCACGCGATTTAAATTACCACGCAAGAGCTTGGGACTCTCCACCACCAGTCCATACCACCGACATGCCAGGTCCTCCTCCCCTTCCTCTTCTTCCTTCTCCTCCTCCTCGTCTTGCTGCCCCCGATGCCGCTGTCTGTGCCCGCCTCGCCCCCGCCCCCGCACCCGCCGTGCGTGCTGCCGTTCCCTTGATAGCAGCAGCCACTCGTGGACCAAGGCAGGAGAGTGGAGAGCCAAGGCACCCAACGTGCAGGCACATGTCACCCGGAGATACAACTCTTCATCTCTTCGCCCCCCGCTCAAGAGCTCGAGAATCGCCATTGGATCGTCGTCCTCGTCCTCGTTTCCATCCCCGTCCTCGTCCTCCCCTCGGAATTTCCTTTGCAAGGGCCCCATTTTTAGAATGCGACCCAGGACCTTGATGACGGAAGGGATGTAGGGGAGTAAGGGAGAGGAGGAGGGAGAAGAAGGGAGCTTGGAGGGGCTGTGGGTCACAAGTGCGAGTTGACCAAAGGCATAGACGGCATTATTGATGAGGCTGAGAGAATGCGGAGCTCCGTCATTCATACTGGGCCGGTCGACGGAGGATGAGGAAGAGGGGGAGGAGAAAGAGGAGGAGAAAGGCGACGAAGATGGCTCAGACGCGCTTTTGTCTCCATATCGTACTCTCAGTGGGTGCAACGAGCTGAGCGGTGTCTTGACAATGGTGTGGACGAGACCGGAAACCCATCCATGCAGACTAGAGGCGAAGAGCTTCGGGTAGAGAGGGACGGCTTCGCCTAGTAAGGCATGGAGTGGAATGGTGACAATACCCGGAAGAGTTTTGTCTTTTTGAGAAAGGAGGGGAAGAAGACATTCGTCGACCAGCCACGGGGTGAACACGCTGAATAGGGTCGAGGCATCATTCCCTGTTAGCTCCAGGAAAGCACAAAGGAGGTGAAGGCAGGCGGCAACGACCTCCGTACCGAGGCGGGTAGAAAGACCCTGGTTGGACTGCAGGGCTTGGCGCGTCAAATCCAGAATGAGGGGTATCCACGGCCCTTCGAGGATGATGGCTTGATGCCTACTGGCGGTTATCGTGATGCTGATGCTGCTGCTGCTGCTGCTGCTGCTGCTGCTGCTTTGCTCATCCATACTTCCATGATTCTTCTCGCACTCTGTCTGCCTCACCGCCCTCCTATCCATGATCATCGTCGTCTTTATTACAGTCGCCGACTCTGCCGTGTCCATCACATCCTTCATATCCCCTGCAGTCAGGATCGTTATTCTCCTCTCCTCCTTCCCTCCCATCGGGGACATAACCTCCCGCCACAAGGCCATGAGCGTTTCCATCGGATACCTCTGAGGCTGACCGCAAGTGTATCCAGCAACCTCCCCCCAAGCCTCCACCACCGTATCCATCGTTAATCTCAAGCTTTCCCCCTCCGATCTCTCCCACATCGCCCATCCCACCACCTCCACCATCTTGTTCAACACCTCGTACAGCCCCAGTAGCTGCGGCGTGCGTCGTATCGCACGGAGGGCCATCCCCAGCAATGGATCCTTAAACTGCAGCGCCAAGGGGAAATCAAGCGCACCAAAACTATCGCCCAAGGCATTTGCCGCTGCCATCACTGCCTTGTTGCTCCCATCACTCAGACCCTTGTCAAACCAATCCAGGACCTGTCCGAAGACGTGTCGTCGCACACCTTCATCCAATGCCCCGGACTCGAACAAACCCTCCACCACCCGGCCCAATGTCCAATATGCCGTACATCGCGTCATTTCATCCTGGTCATCCATAAATGGCGCGATCAACTCACTCAGCACCGCTTCTCGCTGCTGTGCCAGCCCTTCTCCGCACGAGGTAGCTACCACCCCAAGCGCCAACAGGGCGGCTTCTCGAATGTCTACGACACTGTTACCTCGAATGCCATACCCGAAAGGACGTAATATCATATGCTCAATGGAGGGATAAAATTCTTTAATGACCACATCAGGACCGAACTCCTGTGCCATGAGTTCCAAAAGGCTCGTGCATAGCCTGCGGAGCGTGTGTGGGCTCCCCCCCCAAACGATCAGGTTGGGGTCGTGGGTCTCACCAGCACCATCTTCATAGGGAATAGGAGTGCAGTAAAAGGTTTTGCGGTCGTCCTCTGTGGCCTGCATATCATGAAGGAGGACGGTCAACAAGGAGACCGACATCGGCGTGATAGTCAACCTCGCTGCCGGTAGCTTGCACTTGAGCAGTGAGGCCCACGCACCCACGACCTTGATTGCATGTTTTTGGTCCCGACGGAGGGAGGGAGAGGTGAGACAGCTCCACATAAAGCAGCAGATTTCATCTGCATGTAAATTTATACTCTCAGCGTCCCCTGCTGCTTCGTTGTCTTCGTCGTCAGGCTCCACAATCCTCGGCTGGTTGTGTCCGCGTGTGGCTCGGTTTAGTATGATTCGGAGGGCATCACAGATCTCCTCTTTCGGCTGGGGGGCTGCATACATCAGAGAAGGCAAGGCCGTAAGCAGCCAGTTGACGCATATATCCCCCCGATCAGATTCCTCCTCCTCGTCCTCGTCCTCGTCCTCGTCCTCGTCCTCGCTCTCGACCTCCCAATACGACATGTCACTGCACCTTTCTAGAGTAGATTTCCTCGAGATAGGCTTGGATAGGATGAAAATAGTTCTGAACCATGAATTATCGCTGGCATCATCTGCTTGCAGCTGCGTATGCCATGCTTTGCAAACGTTGGAGAGCAACGCGCGATGTAGAAGCAGCCGTGCTGTTTTCTCCTTAATGGGGATTTCGCATAACTCAGCAGTCCTCGCCGCCACGTCCGAGCTGGCCAAGAAATCCATAACCTGCAGCACCACATCCTGCGGTAATGTCAGCAACGGGAATGACGTGATGCACACCTCTTGTCGGCGCCAAAGCTTATTAGCTGAGATGGTGTTCCAGATAGCCGCTAGGAAGTGCTGCACAAGAGAGCTTGCGAAGGAGTGCAAAATTGTGCGCCGCAGGGTTTCCCGCCACCCCATCAGCCAAGTCAATAGAGCAGCAAAAGCAAGGATGCTGTGTATGCTGCTGCTTGTTGTGGAAGCAATGGCCCGGGTGTAGGTGGGATAGGCAGCAGTCGATCTAGTTTATTGAAGCCAAGTTTGTTTTTCCCCGAATGAATATGCGCCGGTCACTTGTGCGCTGCCCTGCGGGGTCAGACCCCCGGATGCTGCCGCCTTTCCGTGGTCAGGGATTGCTGCGACCTGTATACGGTCATTGATTTATGTTGAGAGGTGGGGCGATGGTATACATTGATGACACGACAAAGCCGATCATCATGGGACGACAAAACGTTATCAACTTGCTTCCGCGAGACTCTCGAGTGTGCCGTTGGGGGGAATGACGCCGTGATTCTTGGCACGCCTTGGATCAGAGCGCCCTCTGTATCTGACGATAATTCACCCAGCAGCAAAACGCTTCCTTATATCATGAACATTCCCACAGGGAGATTCAGGCCGCATTTGAACCCACGCAAAGACAAGCGGACCCCTCCGCTTCGGGCCTCGTCTGAACCCATCGATCAAGGTCAAGAAGCAAAGGACACCACCCCAACTGCGACCCTGCCCCTCACCTACGCCATCGCTGCATCCATGAGCAAATTTTCCAATGATCGCAATGCACTTTTTGCCAAAAGCGACACCAGAGGCGCTCCTGCGGTGCGTCTTCGCCCTTATTCAGTCTCTCTCGCGCCCTCCTTCCTCCCCCTTTCCATTCTTGTCCGTCGTCCAGAATCAAATTATATCACAAGCCCTTCGCACAAAAAATTATAAGTACACGCGCTGCATTCATTTTTATACCGGGGCCTATTGTCAAACAAAAGGATGGAGTGCAATTTCGATCCACGCGAGCGGGATGCTCACTCTTCCCTTATCTTTCTCAACCTGACCCACAGCCCCCTCGAGTCGCCGGTCCTAGCAGCACATTTACAACGCCCACCGTAGGGGCGAGTTCTTCCAGGCTCACTTCTGCGCGGCAGTCCACCTTGCCCTCTCACCGTGGGAATGCTCTACCTCCCCCTAAGCGAATGAATCTCGAGAAGCTCAAGGAAGCGGAGGAATGGCGTCTGAAAGCAAGCAAGATGCTCAAGACCTCCCTCTTTGGAAATTGGCAACCAGATCATCTTTCCGCGGCGCCGTACTTCGATAAGGCCGCCGCATTGTACAAGGCGGCGGGGGCGGTGGAGCAGAGTAAGAATGCATATGTGCAGTGTGCGGAATGTAATGAGAAGACAAGCACGTATGCAGCTGCAGCTATGGCCTATAAAAACGCTTCGCAAATGGCCAAGGAAGATGACGATGAGGGGGTAGCTGCAGAATTCCTTGCACGGGAAGCTGACATGTGGGTGTTGCATGGGGATTCGGGCCGGGCGGCTGACTCTTTGGTCAAAGCGGGGGTAGTGGTGGAAGACTCTTCGCCCAGCAAGGCGGTAGAGTACTGTATGCAGGCCATTGACTTCTTGATGCCCGATCACGGAGACCCGATGGAGCTCGCAAAGGCCCCTCTGGCCAATGACGTGTTTAGCAAGTCCCTCACCCTCTGCTTGCGAAACGAGAAGATTTCGGATGCCCTGAAGGTGTGTAGGAAAGCTGGGGGGGTCCTCGCCGCTCAAGGGCTAAACTCCTCCTTGTTTAAAATGTACTGCACGGAGACCATCCTCCAACTGTATCTTGGCGACGTTGTTGCGGCGGATAAGGCGTTTATGGAGGTGCATTTGCAGCACTCCGGGTACTTAAGGGCCATAGAGTGCGAGTGCGCCGAGGACTTGCTGACGGCTGCCAAGGCGATGGATGGGCCGGCGTTGGCGGAAACGGTGAGTAAATTGTCAAGGGCGTATTTAGACAATGCCGTCATCCGAATCGCGAGGAGGTTGAGTGTAAACCGGATTTCAGGTGGGCTGGGGGGGGAGGGTGATGAGGAGGACGAGGCTGAGGGGGAGGGAGGGCTGAGTTTTGTTCGGACTCTTCCTCAGAACCCCGGACCGGGATCCTCTACGTCTCCCTCTGATGGTGCTGCTTTGTCCACACGTCCTGCTCCATCCTCTCCTCCCTCCTCCGTGCAGCCATCTTGGGCGAATGCCTCCGCGTCTTCCGCTTTCTGTTTCCCCGCCCCTGGCCTTTCTCCTCCTCCTGCGGTGGTCGTGGAGGAAGATGTGTCGCGGCCCCGTGGCCTGAGCAGCAGCAGCCAAGATGGTTTGATGGATCTTTCCGACCTGCAAGCAGGGCTTGAGGAAGCGGATGAAAGGGAGGAATGCAAGAGGAAGGAAGGGGAGGAGGAGGACGAGTTGGACACAGCCATCCGTGAGGCGAAGGCGGCGGCGCATCACGCGTCATGGGAGGGCCATAGGCGTGCTACTGCACCATCAGTACCAAAAAAAGCAGTAGCAGGTACAACAGCAGCATCTCCAGCACAGGGAGATGAAACAAAGGCTGCCGCAAACGCGGTGTCTGCAACAACCAACCCATTCGCAGTTGAGGACGAGGATGAGGGTGAGGTAGAGGAGGAGGTGGGAAAAGAAGGTGGGGTGATGGGCGTGGATGAGGTGGAAGAGGATGACTTTGACTTGCGTTAGAAGAGAGCAAGGGTAGTGTGCAGTAGGTGTGAGGTTGTAGTTTTAGCGGTAGACTTCAGTGTAGAGGCCTTTAGGGAGGGGTTGTGGGAAGTGGTGACGCAAAGAAGAGGAGGAGGAATAGTGAGAGGTGTGTGTTGACAGTTGATGGGGAAATAGAGAGGAAAAGAAGGAAGTGAAACAAGCACAGCAATATTGTTGTCATCACATTATCATCAGTAAGAAAAGAAGATGACAAAGTTCAGGAGGGAAACAGTTGGTCACGTGCCTTGGTAGATGCGCTCGATTATCCCAGACCATATCTCCCCCTCCCCCTCGTTTCTCCTTGTTCTCTATGATTTTCACTCTTTTTTGGTTTTTTCTTTTTTGTCAGCAGCGGCTTTGTACGAATGTTGTCAAGTGCACCGAGGAAGACGGCCCCTCCTGCCCCCACGCCTAAACCATCCGCGCTGATGGCCTGTACTATTTTCAGATTGAAGCTTTCGCGTTGCTTTCACGTTGCTTTCGCGATGCTTGCCATGCCTTGAAGCAATCTCAGCAGAGCATATATATATATATATACGAATGTGAGGGGCTTATTGACTAGTGCGAGTGCACCACCGCACAGAGACCATTCAATGGTTCGCGCCTTGTGTGGTGTATGTGCAGAGCCCCTCCCTAGCCTTATCTTGCCTGCCTACCTCTACTTCGATATTGAGTTTCCACGACTTTCCTGGGACTCTCTTCTTTCATGTGCACGCGCGCGGTCCACAAAACTGACGTATTTCCCCATCAGCAATACAAGATGATGACTGGGAACCATCCATACATGCTCATCTCTTTCGAATCGACGCACTACAAGTTCATCCAACTCGGTTTCTTCCCTCCTCCTCCTCCTTCACCTGCTCCCCTTCCTCCTCCTCCTCCACCCAATCGGTGGCCGCCTCCTCCTCCTCCTCCTCCTCCCCCCCCTCCTACTCCTCCACGCGTCGTTGCCTGCGATTTCTCTACCAATTCCACCCCAATCGGGTATGCCTCCCCCTCCTGCCTCCCTCCCCCCTCTCCCCCCTCCATCCCTCCCTCCCCTCCTCCCAACCCCTCCTTCAGCATCCTTTCAGACGAGGCACCAGGCTGAGCCCCTGTCCAACTCATGAATAAATTCGCTGCAGGCACCATCCCCTCCTCCTGCAGCACCACTTCCTCTCCCAACACTTTCCTCGGCGGGGCCACGTACAAAATTAGATTCCCTTCCTCCTTCACGACCTCCCTCCCTTCCGTCCCCAAGACCTCCCTCCATACCAGCAATTTCACATCCCAAATGGTCTCCCGTGGATGGGCCTGAAACTGTACGACTCGCCGATCGGGTAGACAAAGACGTAGGAGCGTATAAGGGTACACCTTGGCCTTCTCCAGTGCTTCTAACTCGCGCTGCGCCCTGGTCCGGAAGGGCGCGTCTTCCTCTCTTTTTTTCTGAGCCATCTTGAGGGCGAGATTGCGGGCTATGGCCTGCATATCGCCGTTGAGAGGGAGGGAGGAGGCGCCTCCTTCTTCTTCCCTCCCATCCTCCCTTCTGCGTCCGGGGGTGATGGTGAGGGAGGGAGGGGGAAAGATTTGGATGTTGCGAGGAGGAAGGGTGGCTTGGACGGCGGCTTGTCTTTGTTTCAGTTCGGTGAGTTTCCTCTCGGTGATGGAGGGGCCGCGAGCCTCCCGGGGCACTTGCATGGACATGGAGGTAAATGAAGGGCGGTAAGGATCGAAGACAGGAAGGGAGGGAGGGTGGGTGGGCTTGATTGGGTTGGAGTTTGGAGGGGGGGGAAGATCGAATTGGAGGGAGGTGGCGAGGGACGAGAGGAGGCGGCGGGCACGGAGGAGGAGAGAGGTGTCTTCTTGGTCGGGGGGGAGGACGAGGTAGGTGAATGCTATGGGATTTGCCGCGACTTCGTGGGCGAGGCCTCCGTGTGTTTGGAGGGTGAAGCCGAGGGCCAGGAGGAAGGGGAGGGCACCTCGCCGGGGGTGGATGGACGAGAGGTAGTGGGAGTTGGTGCACTTTATCTTCCGTGTCTTAGGATCTGAGGGACGAGAGATAATGTTGTCGAGGTAGCGGGTCAAGAGCAGGACGGTTTCCTGCACATCGGAGTCGAAGTGGGAGGAGGAGAGGAGGTCGAGGGATGCTTCGGCGGTGGAGAGTGGTGTGGTGGTGGTAGTGTGTGTGGAGGTGGAGATGGAGGAGGGAGGGGGACAGGCAGCGTCCGTATTGGCAATGCCCATGTTGGTACTGGAAGAGGAGTTCTTCACTTCTCCCTCTCCTTCTCTTTCTATGACTGCTCGTCCTCCCATTACTGCGGCCGCTGCTGCTGCTGCTGCTCCATCACTTGTCTCTCGCTCTCGCTTTTTCTCAGGGACGGGCAGTGCAAGACGACTACCTGGCATTTTCTCTTTCGTCACGTCTCTTTCCTCATCTCCTCCTTTTGCCGCCGCCGTCGCTGCCTCTGCTGCTACTGCTACTCCTCCCCCACTCCCTCCTCCTAGAGCATAGGGGGAGACCTTGGCAGGGTGGGGGATTAACCGCAAGTTCAACAGTGCGGAGCTGCCCCCCCTCAACCCCATCGACAGCAGCGTCGTCTGTGCTAGTACCTCATGGCCCTGAAAGGCCTGTCGAAGATAGACCACGCTCACGGGCGCATCGGTCACGAGGAAGGAGGGATCAAGCTGGGAGTTATTTGCAACCCAATATGCGAGTATCTCCGCAAGAGAGACAGAAGGCTCGAAGCTCTCGGCCAATCGTCGCCCCCCGGGCACTTGCAACCCGATACGGACCTTGCCTCCCCCTCCATTCCCTGTACCTGCTCCTCCTGTCCCTTCTCCACCTCCAGAGGAAGAGGAATTTTCACTCAGGTCAACCGTCGCATTGTTAGGGATGCCAGTGAAGCGAAACGGCTGAGATAAATCAATGGTTGCTCTCTTATGCAGGAGGGAGTAGCGCACAGAGGCCCCATCACCCAAACCGTGTTCTTGGCATGCTTGCTGTGGTGCGCGTATGGAGGGTGTGTCTTTTTTGGGGCAGTGTGAAGTGGAAGGGAGGGAGGGAGGGATGGAGGGGAGGGAAGAGGGATGAGGGGGGCAGGCTTGTACCGCACCCTCACGTACCTCGAGCACTGCCTGCATGGTACTGTTGGGCGTGCATTTAATTTGTTTTTTCCGGCCATTCCAGAGGACTTGCAAGGACATGGTGCTAGTGATGGGATGACGGTTGCTTGCCGCGGTGTTGCTGGTGCCTTCGATGATGAGGATGCTACTTGCCTTGCGCTTAAGATTCCGCCAAATACGCAGCTGACCTGTGGATATGATCGTTGAGTAAATAGGAGGTCGGTGAGCCAGCTGGGACGACCTAGGTGCTGCTGACGTGTGTCCCTGCCGTCGGTCACTGTCAGACCTCAAAGGCAATCTTCGCTTGTTCTCATTTCCCGATTACGAAGAATTAGAAATTGGGCGAGCGTTTTGACCTTTGTCTCATCCACCCACACCACATCCCACGAAAGGTAGCCACGGGCTCATGTCGGCGCAGGACGAGGAGCGACGTAAGGTAAGCTATGAATTGTCTCACCTACCAACAAGACACATTCCCCACTTCTACCTCCTCACTCCCTCCTCGATCCTCCTCCCCACACTCTCCCACATCACAGGCCCTCAAGCCTGCCGTAAACATGGCCTCCGCAGTAGCAATTGCCAAGAAAGTTTGGGGTCTACGCATAGACGACGATGATGATGACCCACCCAAGCAGCTCGAATCCTATGATGATTGTAATTTCTACATTTCCGGCACCCTTCCCCCCTCCGCACTCGACCCCTCTCCGACAAAACAAAAGTACCTGCTCAAGGTTCAAAACGGCGTCGAATCCGCCACGCCCCAAGTTCTTGCCTTTCAACATGCCATGATGTCTCGCCTCACCTCGGCAGGCCTCCAATGCCAACGGCCAGTCCTCCTTCCTCCCTCCCTTCCTCCATCCTCCGACAACGTTGAGCCCCACTTCATCCATTATCAAACCCTCCCTGTCCTAGCAGGGCCTCCCACTCGTCTCGCCATCCGTCTGTTGCAATGGGTGGAAGGCACCTCCTTAGTCAACATCTCTCCTCCCGCTTTTTCTTCATCATCAGCACCAAATCTCCCTCCCTCCCCTCCTCCCCTCGCCCTCGCTCTCCTCTCGGCTGGGAGGTACTTAGGGAAAATAGACCAGGCGTTACTGAACTTCAACCACCCTGGAGCCCACCGTCAGCATATGTGGGATGTGCGGAGCCTGAGTCAGTTAAGAGCATGGGTCCAATACGTCCCGGAGGAAGGGGAAAAGCGACGGCTGGTGCTGTCGGTCATCGAGGCATTCGAGAAGGAGGTGGTACCCGTGGCGGAGAAAGGCGAGCAAGAAACAGCGCAAGAGGAGGAAAACAGGAGAACGGAAGAGAAAAAGACAGCAGGCTTCCGTCAAGGCGTGGTGATGGGGGATTGGAACGACGCCAACATCATCGTGGACCCCCTTCGTCCCTCCCTCGTCCTGGGCGCCATCGACTTCGGCGATTCCCTCTGGAGCTGGAGGATTAACGATGTGGCCATTGCCATGGCCTACGCTGCCGTCTCTTCCTTTGGAAAGACCCACCCCGTTCACGCGGCGGCTTTGCTGCTGCACGGGTTCGTGGCCACGGCATCCTCCATCCCGCCCTGGGAGGCCGGGCACTTGCTCACCCTCGCCTGTGGGCGGTTGGCGATAAGTGTGACGTTAGGGGCGTACTCTTTCGCGCAAAATCCCGAGAACGAGTATTTGTTGATCCATGCACAGCCGGCGTGGAGCGCGCTGAGGACGCTGTGGGGGAGGCAGAGGGAGAGGGTGGTTGAGGTGTTTAGGCGGGCGGCCGAGGGAGGGAGGGAAGGAGGGGAGGGGGATGAGGAGTTTTGGAAGGAGATAGCGGGGAAGAGGTTTGGCTTGGTAGGGGAGGAGGACTGGGTTGGGTTGTGCAGGGAAGGGGAGGTTGACAAGGGGTATGAATGAGCCAATGAATGAATGAAGACTGTTATGTCATCAAATCCATGAGCTGATGCGAGAGACCTTCCGCTCCTCTTCTTCCTCCCCTCTTTCCATCCCTCTTTCCTTGATTTTTCTTGCCATGTTTCTCCTTCTTTTTCTTCTTTCTTTCTATGTGCATCAGTCTCACTTTTATTCTCTTTTTTGTCATGTGCCTTATGAACATGGCTCGATTTGGTCATCAACAACACGAGTCATCTAACTCCCTCCCTCTCCTCCCTCCTTTTCTCCTCCCCTTCCTCTCTTACTGTCTCCTCTGTATAATTTTCCTTTTCGATTCCATCCCTCCCTTCCCCCGTCCCGTCTCTCCATCCTCCCATTCTATACACACTCTTCTCCTCGCTCATCAGAGCCTTTCACCACGACCCTAGGAAGAGATGGAGGAAGGGAGGAAGGGAGGGAGGGAGCAGCTGGCTCTCTTAGACCTCCAACAGGTCTCCAATCGTCTGAACCGTGCAGGCAGCCATCATGACCATCCCCACCACACATATCACCCATGCCCAGAGCCGCTTAATCTTCTGCCGTGGACAACCTACCTTTAAGTAGGCCAGAGGAGGGAGGATGAAGGAGACGGCGAAGCACGCAAACGAGCCGAGTACGGCCCATATGGTTGCCACTGAGTCGACTTGGACGGCGACGGACAGGATGAAGAGGACGAGAAGGTAGGTGAGGAGGAGAGAAGGAAGCCAGCGGGGCCTTCCTTGTTCTTGGTCTGCTTGTTCTGCTTGCCCGGGGTTGAGGGGGGGAGGAGGAGGGAGGGAGGCGGCGGAGGCTGCGGCCTTGATGCTTCTTCCATGGGCATCATCATCCGGCCTCTCACCTCCTCCTGCTCCTCCTCCTTCTCTTCCTCCTCCTCCCCCTCCTCCTCCTCCTCCTCCTTCCCGTTGGAATTCCCTTCCTCGCTCCCCCTCCTCCCCCTCCTCCACGCCCCCCCCGCCCAATAACGGGGTCTTGGCCCCCCTTCCTCCTCCCCGCCCTCTCTCCCTCCCTCCCGCCCGCCCGCCCTTCCACTCCACCCTCACCACCCCCACCAGTCGGATTAATGCATCCCTGCAGGGGATCAACAAGAGGGGGAAACAGAAGGACAGTACGACAACCAACGCCGCCCGGGCCACATTCACCAAGGGGTCATTCGAAGGGAATGACAGGAGAAGATTATCCGGTACCTCCCCCTCCTCCCCTCCCTCGCCCTCCTTTCCTCCCTCACTCGCTTCGTTGTCGCGGCAGACGGCGTAGGCCCACCCGAGGAGGCCCACGAAGGTGTACAGTATGAAGGTACTGCCCATAGTGAAATGGATGAGGGAATGAGCTCGGTCTCGAGTCGGGAAACGCAACTCGGAATAGACCGGGAGGAGGTTAAAGTGACAGAGGAATGAGGCGACGAAGACGGGCAGGGCGGAGAGGAGGGAGGGGAGGGAGGGGGGGAGGGAGGGGAGGATGGAGGGGGAGGGAAGACCGTTGGTGTAGAGGCATTGGTAGGAGCGGAGACCGAGGACGAGGGCGAGGATGACGATGGCGGCCATTGAGAAGATGGCTAGTGCCCCGATAGTGCCGACGCTGGTGAGGGTCAGGGGGGTGAGGAAGAGGGCGAGGCCGCAGATGAGGAGTTGCTTCACCAGGGAGGACAAGGGCTGGAGGAAGGGATGGAGACAGGGAGGGAAGGAGTGAGAGAGTGAGGGAAGGAGGGAGGGATGGTGGTGGGGGAGGAAGGCAGGGAGGGATGGAGGGATGTTGGTGACGGAGGTATGAGAAACTAAGAGGGGGGGAAAGTAGGGCGGGAGGAAGGAAGGCTGGTGCGGAAAAGGAAAAGGCAAAGGGAGGGAGGAAGGAAGGGAAGGGACGTACCTGGCCGTGCGTGATATAGGCCTCGACGAGGGGTGTCAGGAGGCCGCGAAGGAGTATGAGGTAGGCGACAGGGGTGAGGAAGCAGATGGAGAAGACAAGGAAGATGGTCAGCAGTTGCACAGGGGTGCCAAAAGCTTGGGAGAGGAGGGAGGGAAGAAAGGAGGGAGGAAGGGATGAAGGGATGGAGGGAGAATGAGAAATAAGAATAATGGCTGACCGTTACCCCATTTCTTTATTCCCTTCCATCCCCCCTTACGCACCAGCTTTCATAACCCCCTCATAGCTCTTCTCCCCCGTCCGCCGACTGGCCGAGATCATTGCAAAGAGGGTGAAATCCGTGGCGAGGCAGACGAGAGCGAGACAAAGCGTGCCTATCACAGTGCCGGCTTTTTGGAAGGAGTAGGCAAGGGAGAGAGTGCCACCGCCGACGACAGTGTTAACCAAGGAAAAGACAGCGGGACGCAACTGGGTGGTACGTCGCTGGGAATAAAAGTCTGGTCCGTTAAGCCCGTGGAGCTGCCGACACTCTTCCTCCTCCCGCTCCGCCTCAGCTGCCGCATGCTCGGAGACCAACCGGGGACTGGGCGCGTTTTGGACAGATCTGTAATCGTTGTGGTTGGGGGCGGTGGTGCTGCCCGTGCTATTTGTCCGAATGCTAGTGGAGAAGGTCTGCATTTCCTGGCTTTAGATGCTGTATGGGAGCCTGCTTGAAATAAGGCAGGGAGTGCAGGGAGGAAAGAGGGAGGATCGTGGTGTACGCTCACAGTACCAGGATGGCCAGGACGAGATGTTTGACGTGCGTATCGACCTGTAGCCTGTGTGGGGGGGCACGTGGGTTTGTCTGGGCGGCAGTATTTGTTTTTTTTCTTGAGGGCGTTGAGGTTGGCGAGAGGCGAGGCGAGAGGAACTACATTCAATTTTTGCCATGACCACAAACCTTCAAAGCGTCAATCCCTCACATCTCCTGCATCCCTTTATCAAGCTTGCCTTGGCACAAATTCCTGGCCTGGAACCGGAAGCATAATGGCAAGATAGGGCACGATACTGCCCTCCGAAAGGCACGTGAATCACTATTGTCATCGGAGCCACCTCACACTCCTCCCTCCGTGCTCCACTACAGGACACATTCCGAGGAAAAAAACTGGCGCTGCATCATCGCAATGATCTACTCCATAATCAAGCGCATCCCGGGCAGCCAGGGCACCAAGGTATGCAGGGTAGTGTGGCACGTTTTTGTGCTGGGCAATCAAGGCGACATGGGAGGGAGCGTGCGTGGGCGTCGTGTGTTGGCCTTACAAAGCACACGCATACGCACTGACGCTTTAACCCCTCCTTCCCGAACAGGTGCTAATAGGGACCACCCTGATGCTGACCGTAGGCTCCCTCCCCTTCTGGGCCAAGCGATGTACGTACCGATGTCGAGGAGTGCCGGTTCTTCTCCCCTCCCTCCCTCCTTGCCGTTGTGTCACCTTCCCCTCTCGTGTCTATCCTACGTACAGAAAGGCCTACACAAAGGCATTTTTTTGGGAAGAGCTGTTCTCCTTTCCGCTCTCCCAATCAACGTATCTCATTACAGTGTGTGGCATATGATTCGAAGAGGAGAGCAAGGCAGGCGTCTCCCCTCCTCTCCCGTAGATACTACTCCTTTCCTTCTTATTGATACTGCGAAACACCCTTTGCATCCATCAACAAAACCTGCCCAGCCCATTGTTGTCATATCTCCTCACTCACACCACTTTTCCTTTGACAGTCAAGAATAAGGAGAACAAGGCAGGCCACGACCTCTTCTCGTCCGAGAAGCCCGAGGCCATCGAGCAGATGCAGGAGGAAAGGAAGGCGAAGATCCTGACCAAGGTAACTTAAATGTGAGGAAAGACAGGAGCGTTTTGATGGAAGAGATTGTACACATAGAAGTGCAACAGAGGGCGGACTGGATGAGATACGCGACAGCGGATGGGCAGAGGGGTTGGCAGGAGAGGAAGGGGCAAAGGAAGATACAGGCGCAGTTACGATGGCTCAGGACTCTATCTCGTCTTAAACAGAAGGCGTACTACAAAATGCTTCGATGTATACATCGATGATAGCGTACATGAGTAGCGTGGTGAACAAATGTAAAAATAAATATCCTCAAATTGGCTCATGCACGTTCCTCGTTGCCTATCTGTACTGACCAACGCCTAGATGGTATTTCGCTCTGCATTCATTTGATTTCTTTTACATATGCTTTGCGCAGCGATATTTTCATCTCGGGACTTCAAATATCTTTCGCAACACTGAAAGTGCTGTAATGAAAAGAAATGCAGTCGAACTCAACCTCCCCATGTCAAGCAGAATGCGATGAACTGGCGATGGCACAAAGCAATTCAGGGCACCCACAGCCGCCTACTTGCCTACTTTACTTTACCAGCATCGCATCTAGACGACCATCTTTCGCTTTGAGTCCAAGATGCTTCTTTTCTCTCTGTTTTCCCGGCTGTTTCCACTCATCCCAAACCTCCCCACCCCCCACTCCCACATCCCACAGCCAACAAAAGATGACAGACCCTAGCACCACGCCACACGCATCAGCCATCAGCTTCACCTGTCGAATCTGCCGCCGAGAGCTTTTCACGGACAAGGACTTGGAGCCGCATGCCGCCGGGGCTCAACGCATCAACCGCCGCAAGGTATATATGTCTCTTCTCATCTCCTCACCCGCCTGTCCGCACTCCTTCTCTCCACATATCTGACACTAAACATCTCTGACTACAGCTCGGCAGCGGTACTCTTTCGAGCGCGGCGAACGCTACGGCATGCACGTCCTATTTCCTCAATGAAGTGGCCTTGGAGAGCTTGAGCTGGGTACGCTCGGCACTCAAGGCCCATGACGATGCAGCAGAAGCTGGAGCGGAGGGAATAGAAGGGAAATTAACGTGTCCAAATGCCAAGTGTGGTGGTCGTCTAGGAAATTTTAATTGGAGCGGTTCGCAGTGCTCGTGTGGGTCGTGGGTGGTTCCGGCTGTTCAGGTTGTGGCGAGCAAGGTTGATCGGAAGGGGAGGGAGGAGACGGAAGGGCTGGCGGTGGTGGACTTTGGAGCGAAGCTACGGGAGAGGGAAGGACAACAAAGACGGCAGCAGCAGCGAGAAGGAAATGAGGAGGGTTGTAAAGTAGCACAAAACGCAGAAGAAGGGTGACTGAAGGGAGAGACGGGAGAGGATGTAATTGTCACACGAACAGTTTGGGAAGGAGTTGTCGTTGCTGCTGCTGCTGCTGCTGCTGCTGCTGCTGCTGCTGCTGACGGTGGCGGCGGCGGTGGTGTTGGTGCTGATAGCAGAGCTGTTTGTCGTACTGCTGCTGCTTCTGCTGCGGGGGCGGCAGCGGTCGCTGCTCATGGTGGCAGTGAATGAATCGAACGTCTAAAGAGAAGGAGGGAAGGGAAGATACGACCAGGTGTAAAAAGAGATGACTTGTTAAAAAAAGAGGGCGGATAGCCTGGCCAAAGGCTTTCAAAGCGCCGAAGCAGTCGCGATGACACCAATGCCCCATTTTTTTGAATATATTTTGTTTTGATAAAGTAACGGTTCTTGTGCCTTCCATATCTGTTGACCACTATACTATCCTGCTCTCTTTCTCTGTCTATGCTTCTTCTCCATTCATCCCCGGCGTCTCCACCTCCATCGCCTCCGCATTAGCCACCTCCTCTTCATCCTCTTCGCCCTCTTTTCCCTCAGCCCCCCCCTTCCGCTTCCTCTTTTTTTTATTGCCCTCCTCCTCTTCTTCTTTCACCACTTTGTCCTTCTCACCCCCCTCTTCCATATCTTCTACAACCTCCTCCTCCTCCTCCTCCTCCTCCTCTTTCCCTGTCATCCTCCTCCAAATGCCGTCGAGGCCCCCACTTTTAAGCCCCACCACCGACTTCACATCCGCAACCCACGCCAACCTCAATGCCCGCCAGCAGAACACGGGCTCATGCCGTGGGTGATATTCCTCATCGATGCAAGCCTCAGGATCTTCCGCCTCCTCCATCCTCGGCTTCACATAAGTCTCCCACGTCCGCCCTCCCTCCCTCCCAACTTCCGCCTCGATCGCATCCAAATCCACCGGCCTCGGCAAGGGAAGCGCCCTTCCATAAAACGTCCGCTGTTGCTGCGCAACAACCAAGGTAGGCTTTCCTGCCACGGCCAGAGCCTTCTTGACCTCGTCCAACGTCCGGGTAGCCTTGGCAGGTGGGGCACGAGGTTTCTCGATCTTGGGCTCGCACCGCTGCAGTTTTTTCCACGCCAACCACGCCTTTTCACGGTCCAGGACGGTGTCAAGGGTGGCGAGGTAGGTGCTGCCGTGGGTGGGTGTGGAGCGGATGAGGCGGCGGGCATGCTTGGTTATCTCGATTGCGCCCGGTTTGCTTGAGGCAGGAGGTGTGGAGGTGGTGGTTGGCGTGGAAGTGGAGGACGAGGAGGGAGGGAGGGAGGAAATGGCTGAGAGGGCAGCAGAGGCGGAAACGTAATTGAGAAGGATGAGGAGCTGGGACAGGACTTGGACACGGACGAGGGGGTCGTGCAGTTGCAGGCGGAAGAGGCGACTGTTGGTTAGATATTTGCAACCCAGGTAGGCCGTGCCCTCTTCATCCTTCTCGTCCTCCTGCTCCTGGTGCTGGTGTTGAGGGCGAAGGCTGCGGGAGATAGTGGTGGAGGAAGAGGAGGAGGAAGGCTTGACGCTCTTTCGGCTTCGTTTCTTTTTAGACCCCTCTGTCGAGCTCGCTTCCTCCTCGTCCCCCCTCTCCTCTCCCTCTTCCTCCCCCTCCACCTCCTCCTCCGGCATCGGCACTTCCTTTCCCTCTCCCTCTGCCTTCCCCTCCATCCTCTCCCCTTCCTTACCCTCCCCCTCCTCTCCTCCCGCTTTCCCCACCTTCCTTCCAACCGCTGCCACTCCCCCCTTGACTGCTGAGGCCGCGGCTGAGTCCTGATTGACCGTAAACCCCTCGAAGGCCTGCAGCACCTCCTTGGCCTTCCCCACAAACTCCCTCCAAGCGTCATCGCTCTGCATCACCCGTGTCGGCTCACTTAAATCTTCCTGTAATCCCCAAAACGTCTGATACAATGAGTAATCAATCGGCTCCTGTTGCTCCTCTTCATCCTTCGCCTTCCCCCCACCTTCCACTGCCGCACGAAGCTCCTCGTCTCTCCTCTTCTTCTCCGCCAGCCTTTCTTCTTGCCGTGCAAACTCATCACTGTCCTCGTACACCGTCTTATTCCCCACGTTTGACGCCCCTCCTTTGTTGATGGCCGAGGGGTCACTCAGCTCCCAATTCCTCGACAGGTACATCATGATGCGACCACAAATAGCCGTGTTGTGGCTCTTTGACAATTTCCGCAAGAGGGAGTTGCAGAGCTTCAGCATCGTCAGATTACTCTTGCGAGCCACCTTGAAAAGCGCAAACAACGCCTCCTCTCTCGCTTCCACCTCCGGCCAAAAAGTTTGGATCTGCTCCACACCCAGAAATTCAAACACGTCCTCCAGTAAGAAAAATACGCTTCGTAGCCCCGTGCCTTCTCCCCCTCCTCCTTGCGCTAGTCCCAATGCCAAGTCCAATAATGCCCGCATTCCAAACTTCTCCTCATCCAGCAGATCCTGCCTTCCCGCCAAGGACTCCCGCACCAAACCGACCAGCACTGCTCGAAACGCCACCTCCACCAAGTCCGTGTCTTGGGCAACTGGTTTGCCTGCTTCTGCTGTCGCCACCGCCGAAGCCAGGTCCCGCACCACGGCCAAGCCCGACGCTCCCTTTCGGTAATTGGTGCGGATGCATTCTTCCAGCTGGGTCAAGGCTGCCTCGGCATCGCCCGTGGTGACGATTGGTGCTGGTGCAGCTGCTGCTTTAGGCATGATGCTGCTGAGTAATGATGCTGCTGGCCTAAACTTCTTCGCGACTGAAGACAACGGCGTACGCAGCCGTGTATCTCAGTTTGTGCGACTTCTTCCTGCTCAGTGCGTATGTGCTGTATGTTGAGATATGGCGTGAATGCGTGACTAGTAAGCTTAGCTCTGGGACAAATGAAAATGGTCGTAGTGTGGCTGCATGGAAGTGTCTGCGCACCGAGATGTGTGCGAAATGCCTTCATGTACTCGGATTTCCGAGACCCCGCGAAGCAAATCTCTCCCTCCAAGGCCCATTACGAGTGCTAAGACATCAAGACGCGGCAGAGCTAAGCAAGACCGCCTCCCGAACACAAGGGAAAGGACAAAATAAGGGATATATTACCTTCATGAACCATAGGTGGCAAAGTTAGACGCTCCTTGCATTTGTGTTTTTCTTTCCACAAGTCCACATGAGGGGGGAAGGTGGCGCAGTAAATGCCTGCAACCACAAAAGCCAAAAAAGAATTAAGCCATTTTATTTTCACCCAAGTGAGGCACGTTTTCCCCCCAGATACATACGATTCTTACTTTTTTTAAACCCATGTCTAAACTATCTCTAGTGGCTATCGAAGCTCGTCACCCACGGAGGGAGTTGTCAGTGCCGCCACCTTCACCCTTTTCTCTATTTATCAATGAATTCTGGCCGACTGTGGCTGGATTCGGGTGGAGTACAAATGAAAACACAGTTCTTCTTTCTTTCCGCCTTTTGGCCTCCTCTCTTTTTCTCTCACCACTTGTGGCAAAATTCGATCCCTCAGACATGTGTATGCATATGTGTATTGTCCCCTCCCTTTACATTCTTTTAAAATTTTCCCCTTTTTCTCTCTTTAATCTGGACAGTTTCTCTCCTGCTTGTCGCTTTTAAATTCTTACAACGAATACAAACCCACCCGTGGATACATGCACAGGTTTACCTCCTACCCCTCTTCCCTCTCTCCCTCCCATCCCTCCCTACTATCTCATCCTCTACCTCACCTTTATCCTCCTCAAACTCACGAACGTCAAGGCCATACACAATACAAAGATGGCCGTGATCGCCAAAAAATTAATCCACAAATCTTCATAACGCGGGTACTGTTGTAACGCCAGATACCCATCACCCGTCGCTCCTACACAGTCAGGCGGCGACCCCTCAGGGCACTCAAACACCAGCCCCGACAATTCATTCACACTCAGTATCTCCATTGCATACCTGAAAATAGAAACGTATTTAAACGGCAGCAGCCAGGATGGTAACTGCTCGAAGTTGATCAACACCCCCCCCGTGATGAGGAAGAGGATGAAGATCAACGCCACGCCCAGGTTGGCCACGGCAAAAATGGGAATCCAGGAGGAGACCATTAGACAGAGAGCAGCGGCGGAGAGCATGGAAAGGATAACGGTGACCGTGAAGAGAGCCCAATGCTCGAGCCCGCTGAGGGGTTCGGAGGGAGGCAAGGAGGGTGGGAGGGAGGGAGGGAGGGAGAAAGAGGATAAGTGGAAGGGAGACGACACACACAAGAGATAGTGAAAATCGAGCCACCAAAGAAAACCTCGAAAAGGCCCCTCCATTCTTCCCTCCCTTCTCTCGCCGGGACCCACCTCCTCATCCCCATCATGGGATAAACCGCTGCACAAAATAGCACGGCAGGGATGACGCGTAAGGGGACGATGTCACACAATGATTTGGCCCAAAAGTAAGCCGCCGGGCGGTAGCACCCGTTTGCCTTCTCGTGCAGGAAGACGCTGCGTTCTTCGATGAAGAGCTCCAGGGCCGAGATGTTGCTGTGGGGAGGGAGGAATGGGGAGAGGGAGGGAGGGAAGAAGAAGAGGTCAGCGTCTTATTTCTCACTCCTCGATCGAATCCCTTTCTCTTTATATTCACAGAAAGCGACATGAGGAAAAGCCGTCCTTCCCTCTCCGTTCCATCCCTCCCTCCTTCCCTTTCTTCGCACCTGAACATGCACATCATGATCAAGATGAAAAAAGCGCCCACCCGATTCTGCAGCCCCTGTGGACCCAGATCCATCTTCCAGTAGATGCCACCGATCATGGCGATGAAAAAGAACATGGCTCCGAATTGCATCATTGCACTCGCTGGGTTCCGCCAAGAGCAGAGAAGGGTGCGGTGGGACAAGACGCGGATTTGATGGCTGAGGGTGGTGGCGAAGGAGGAGGAGTGGGAGAGTGAAGAGGAAGAGGGGGAGGAGGAGGGGGAGGGGGTTTGTTTGAGGAGAGCCATTTCGGAGAGGAGGGCCTTGTACTCGGCAGATTGAAGGTAGAGGTCAGTGAGATAAGAGGAGGAGGAGGAGGAAGGGAGGGAGGAAGGAGAGGAGGAGGAGGAGGAGGAGGAGGAGGAGGAGGAGGAGGAGGAGGAAGAAGAGGAGGGAGGGGCGAAGGAGGTGCGGGTGGTGGGGCTCGTCGTGGAGGCTGTCATATCGGTCACCTGCTGCCCCGCCCGCTGTTGTGCCTTGTGCACCTCTGACCCCTCCCTCCCTCCCTCCTGCACTTCAATCACCAGCTCCTTGGTCTCTTCTTCCCTCCCTTCCTCACTTCCTCCTTCATACACCATCTTGTCCGCCGCCACCCGCAACGCCAGCTCCACACCGCCGCCTGTTTCTTCGTCCCTTTCCCCCTCCCCCTTCCCTCCCGCCCCCGTTGCCGTGGTCGTCAACAGCTCCACAAACCAATCTGCAGGATTATTACTGGCCTCCTTTTCAAACCCTAGCCGTTGAAAGTAACGCTCCCCCTTTTCTGCCCTGCCGGCGTAAGCCACCACACCCTCATGCAGGAGGATAAGGGAATGAAAGCGCTTAAAGATACTAAATTTGGGCTGATGGATGGAAAGGACGACGGTTTTGTTCTGATGCATTGCCAGGCGGGAGAGGATGTCCACGACAGTGCCGGCGGTTTGGGAGTCCAGGCCTGGGGAAAGAGGGAGGGAGGGAGGGAGGGAGGGAGGGAGGGGGGGAGGGAGGGAGGGGGGGAATGAGGGGAAGCAATCAAAATTCACTTTACTCACACACCCATTCCTCCTCCCCTCCCTCGTCTCCTGCCCTTCCTGTACCCTTACCTGTGGTGGGTTCATCCATGAATATGATGGAAGGAGCCGTCACAAGCTCTCGCCCTAGGTTGGTCCTCTTCTTCTCTCCACCTGAGATGCCGCGGAGAAATTGAGTACCCACCAAAGAGTCAGCGCATGCGTCCAAGCCTAGCTCCTTGATTACGGCCGAGACACGCGCTTGGATTCTGGCAGTGCGTTTGCTCTTCTCCGAACGCTCTATGTCCTTGAATCTACTCGAAGAGAAGGAGGAGGAGGAGGAGGAGGAGGAGGAGGTCGAGGGATAGGAGAAGGAGGAGGAAGAAAACGAGGCAGGCAACCTCAGTTCCGCCGAGAACTGCAAGGTCTCTCGTACCGTCAAGGTACCAAGCAAACAATCCTGCTGCTCGCAATAACCCGTCAGCCGTCTAAAGTCCGCCCCGGGCCGCTGTCCATTCAACAGGACAACACCAGAATCTAGTGTCTTCCTCCCTGCCAACGCATCGAGGAGAGTTGATTTCCCCCCCCCAGTAGGGCCTATGATAGCGGTGAGCTCCCCTGCCTTACATATGCCACTCAGGCCACGGAGGATAGATTTACGAGGCCGGCTTTGTCCGGGGCAGGGGAGGCGAGGGAGGGATGTAAGGGGCTCGGGGATGGAGTAGACTGTTGTGTGGGGTGAGGTAGGGAATGCAGAGGGAGACGAGAAACGAAGGGGAATGGAAAGTATTTGAGTGGAAGAGAGACAGAAGAGCGGGGGTCCAGAACGTTCAAACCGAACTCAGAGAGAACGATAATGCACGCGACTGGACAAGAAAAAATAGTGAGGAGCAGGAGGAGGAGCAGGGGTAGGAGAGGAATGCTGCCGTCGGAGCTGCCAGGCCAACCCTGCCTAACCCCAGCCTCCTCGTGGTGCACCCGGCGAGAGAGCCCGGGCACGAGTGATGGTCCAATGAAGGGAGAGTGTACGCCTCTTTGCGCCTGATGAGGCCTGAAATCGATGTGTGTACGCACATGTTCTTCCGTTCTGCTTCATCTCGGTCGATACTTTGGTCTCTCCATCCTGGCACAGCCCTCCCTCACAAACACCCACAACTCCCATGGCCTCGATGAGGACGTACCGAGATTTTCGAAGGAAATTGTGCAGGAGCTTGGGGTTGGAAGGGTGACCAAGTTCTCCTGGCGCCCAGGAAGGCAGGCAGTAGAGTGTTGCTGTTGATGTTCTTTTGGACCCATCGGGCTCAGCGCCGTGCGTGGCCGCTGCCTAGTAGAATGCCTGCATTTGAAGAGGGGGATGAGTACGAGTATGCAGGAGCAACAGGAGTGCTGCAGCATCCATGATTTGGACAGAGGTTTCAAACACATACGCGGCACAAAAAAAGCCGCAAAAAATTGGTCTGGGCCGGGGAAATCACGAGCTTGATGAATCAAGCTGGAAATCAGCTGGCACAGCAAAGGTCCTGAACAAACATCACTGAAGTTCTTTTAAAGCGTGATTTTGGCAAAAACCTTCGGACGATTTTTCACGTTTTCCGGGGCGCTCATTTTTATCGGTTTGCAGTATCCCTTCAGCCTCTCGATTAGAATTCATGTGACAAATGCCAAGATGAATGATAGGAAGCTGAAAGAGGTCGCGCCAAAAGCTCCTCCTCTCTCGGAGCTCGTTCATAGTGGGGCCTCTCCTGCGGAGAGTCTCCTTGGCCCGAACCTCGCAAAGACAGGCCCATCGTGACAGTGGATGGTTGGCGGGGAAGAAAGGTGGCACGTGGCAGTCCTTTCTTGGAGCCGTGGGACTCACAACACTGCAGCCACAACCGCCAGTGATGGGCACACACAGTGTTGAGTTGCAAGAACAAAAGGCACTGCCCCGAATTTCTCCCTCGAGTCCTAGGGCTGGGGATCGCCCGCTCTTTCATCGTGCTTCGTCATAGTCGTGACCGGTTTCAGATCGACTTGGAAGTCGGCCGCCCTCTTCCACCCAATTACTTATTCCCTCCGTGCTTCCCCACCACGCAACCACTCTCATAGACTCCTCTTCCTCCAGCACCATGAGCTTCAGGACGGCCAGCCGTAGGAACCTTATCCAGCTCGTGCAAACCCGGTAAGTTTGCGTGCGTGTCGCTCCCATGCTCTCCCCCCCACGAATCTCCTTCTAATGCCCTGCCTCTCTCTCCTCTCCACGACCACCACCATTCCACTACACATAGAGGCATGGCCTCTGCAGGCCGCAAGTTCTTCGTGGGCGGAAACTGGAAGTGCAATGGCTCGGTCGCCCAGGTCGATGTAAGTCCTGCTTTCGCCTTTGTCCGTTCGGATCTGATGGTCAGATCCCTGAGAAATATGATGGTGGTTGGGCTCTGGTGGGAGAGGCTGGTGGGGAGTATGTGCAGGGAAGGTCAGGGGGAAGGAGGAGAAGCACAGTACGGAGGAGGATGATGATGCTGGTGAATCACGTCGTGTTACGTCAAGAGAGGGGCGGGTGTGTCGTGGGTGGGTTGCATGTTCCTGCTTGGCTGTTCTCTGCGCGGCCTCGACCCCTCTGCTACCACACCATCCCACCTCCCCCCTCCTCCCTCCTCTCCTCTTCTCTCCTCCTTTCAAAGACCTTGGTGAACATGCTCAACGAGTCCAAGCTCGCCAAGACCACCGAGGTCGTCATCGCCCCCTCCTCCGTGCACCTCCACAAGGCCCTGTCCAAGGTCCGCCCCGATATCGCCGTGGCTGCGCAGGACGTCTGGACTCAGGGCGGGGGTGCCTTCACCGGCGAGACCTCTGCGGAGATGTTGAAGGACTTGGGGGCCAAGTGGACGTTGACTGGTGCGTCAAGGAGGGGAGGGAAAGGAGGGGAGGGAGTAGGGAGGGAGGGAGGGGCAGAGGGAGTGGGGGGGAAGGAATCAAGGAAAATCGCATGGAGAATCACTCAATGTTTCCTTTTTTAAGCATGATGGTGAAGTTATTCATGGCGTGAGCGAGGTAGATTAACATGCTGCTACCCGACTTTCTTTTCCTTTCATCATCACCACAGGCCATTCGGAGCGCCGCTTCAAGGGGGAGGGCGACGATGTGGTGGCGAAGAAGGCTGCTTATGCCCTCAACAAGTAAGTGTTCGTTAAAACGATAGGAAGATGGAGGAAAGAGAGGAATTGGAGTAAAATGAGTGAAAGGAGGGAAAGGACGGGAGGAAAAGAGACGGACACGGGGCATTGTCGAAAGACCTGGCCCATGTCAAGTGAAGCACAAAGCATGCAGGCACTCCTCATCCCCCTCCTATGCCTGCGCTCCTTCCTCTTTCTCTATTTCTCCCTCGTTCTCGACCCATGTCTGCTCTCCTTCTCCCTTCTCCCTTTCTCCCTCTCCCCACCCTCCATAGGGGTCTGGGCGTGATTGCCTGCATCGGCGAGACTAAAGACGAGCGGGAGGGTGGGAAGACCATCGAGGTGGTGGAGCGACAGGTGGCTGCTTATGCCGCCCACATCAAAGACTGGTCCAACGTACGTCCTGTCCTTCCCTCCCTCCCTCCCGCCCTCCCTCCCGCCCTCCCTCCCTCGCTCATTCTCTCCCTCTGTCCCTCCCCTACTCCCTCCCTCCCTCCCTCC
>Ga0160419_100446_pt1 | contig 26539 bp, 24 predicted proteins | sample CelAP2metagpilot_2_FD_108196 | JGI IMG/M metagenome (GOLD analysis project Ga0160419, IMG submission 108196) | Phycosphere-associated microbial communities from Cellana algal ponds in Kailua-Kona, Hawaii, USA - Cellana AP2-4-25 metagenome pilot ... | reverse complement strand
CGCCGTGGCTCCGCTTGGTTCCGGGTTTCTGTCTCATCTCCACTCCTTGGTGGTTACGATGTGCCAGAAACCATCTCTTATCAAATCGACCTAAACTGTCCCATTGGTGCTGACGTCAGACAGGACATACATATCCAACAGAGCCTATATCGGGCCGAGGAAAGGTTGAACGCCGCCAGGCTCCTGATTTAACGGTGTCCGGGGGGCGGAACCAAACCACCGAAACGAGGATTTTCAATCCACTAAACGCCAACAATCGAAGTTTGACCAGTCTGCTGGTTCAAGCTTTGAACCCATCACACAAATCGGCCCAAACCTGCATCAAGTCCACCCGCTGATCCCAATACGTCGTTCTATTGTAAGTCCGCCTGATCGCTTTGGAATCTTGATGCGCCAACACCGCTTCAATCACATCTGGATTGTGTTCCCGTGAGTTTAGGATCGTGCTGGCTGTCACCCGGAACCCGTGGGCGGTCACTTCTTCACCAGAATAACCTAGACGCCGCAGGACCGTGTTGAACGCGTTTTCAGACAACAGTTTACGGTTGGATTGGAGCGACGGGAACAGTAGCTCAACGCCCTTAATCTCAGACCAATTCTCCATCACAATATCAAAGGCCTGCCGAGACAGCGGTATCTTGTGTTCACGGCGCATCTTCATCCGCTCTGGGGGTATAGTCCAAGTTCTGTTCTCAAGATCAATCTCATGCATTCGCGCCCCTCTTGCCTCTCCGGGGCGGGTGCAGGTCAGAATTTGAAACTTCATTGCAGCGGGAATGACTGGCCAGCCTGTGTATTCGTCCAAACGTCGCAGCAGTTGGCCGAACTCCTTTTCATCGGTGATGGCGGCTCGCCCCGTCACTTTGGGAGGAAGCAGTGCGTCCTTGAGAGCTGCTGACGGGTCCGCTGGTGCTCGCATTGTCACCATGGCAAGCCTAAAGATAGCAGAGATGGTTGCACGTAGCTTTTTGGCGGTTTCCCGGCGGCCACTACGTTCGATGGGCTTCAAAAGATGCAGAAGCTCCGCAGCAGTGATCTGATCTATGGGGCGCTTGTGCAGCGGTTTGGCTAGATCTTCGATATGCCAGCGTTTCTTTCGCAGAGTGGCAGCGGCCAGTCCACGGTCTACAAGGTTGTCGTAATACTCGTCTGCTACTTCCTTGAAGGTCATACGAGCTTTGGTTTCAGCGTCGATCTGGGTGAGCTGCTTTTCAATTGAAGGATCTTTGCCGTGAGCGATCAACCGCTTGGCTTCGTCACGTTTCTTGCGGGCGTCTGCCAAGGAGATCACTGGATATTGGCCGATACTCAAAAGTTTCTCTTTTCCTAAGTAACGGTACCGCAACTGCCACAATTTTGAACCAGATGGTTTGACCGCCAAATGAAGGCCCCAACCGTCGCTCAGGCGGTACGCCTTATCTCTTTGTTTTGCTTTACGAATTTGTAGGTCAGATAGGGGCATTGTGGGTACCGAAACTCCGATTCTCTCGAAATCTGTCACGATACCCACACTGGTACCCACAAATGCATGTGATTTTGTGGGTATCGGTGAGTATCTATGTTCAAGCATATATCGGAAAACCCTTTGTTTTTCAAAGGTTTTGAGCAGATATGTTCCGGAAAATTGGTGCCCAGGAGAGGACTCGAACCTCCACACCGTTGCCAGTACTAGCACCTGAAGCTAGCGCGTCTACCATTCCGCCACCTGGGCACGTGAGGGCTGCATTTAAGCGGGCCGTTGCCGGGTGTCAATTGCATATTCGCGCTAAAATGGGGTGACTCCCCCTGACTTGAGGCGCCAAGGCGCAATTGCGCTTGTTTGGCGCGGGTCAGAGAGGTACATCAACGGGAAGCGAGCCCAAGGCGCATGAGGATTTCCACTATGTCCAAACTGGTAACGATCTATGGCGGTTCCGGCTTTGTCGGCCGGTATATTGCCCGGCGTATGGCAAAGGCGGGCTGGCGTGTGCGCGTCGCGGTGCGGCGGCCGAATGAGGCGCTGTTTGTGCGTCCCTACGGCGTTGTCGGGCAGGTGGAGCCGGTCCTGTGCAATGTGCGGGATGACGCCTCTGTCGCGGCGGCGATGCAGGGGGCGGAGGCTGTGGTGAACTGCGTTGGCATTCTGGCGGAAGCCGGGAAGAACAGGTTTGATGCGGTGCAGGCCGAAGGGGCCACGCGGATTGCGCGGCTGGCTGCGGAAAATGGCGTCGCGCGGATGGTCCATGTCTCGGCCATCGGGGCGGATATGGACGCGGACAGCGACTATTCTTCCAGCAAGGGGGAAGGGGAAGCGGGTGTGCTCAAGTACATGCCGGATGCGATGATCCTGCGCCCCTCCATCGTTTTTGGGCCGGAAGATCAGTTCTTTAACCGCTTTGCGGGCATGACCCGGATGAGCCCGTTTCTGCCGGTTGTCGGTGGCAAGACGCGGTTCCAGCCGGTCTATGTGGATGATGTTGCCGCGGCGGCTGAGATGGGTGTTACGGGTGCGGCCGAAGGTGGTACTTACGAGCTGGGCGGACCGGAAGTTGAGACATTCCGGGGGCTTATGCAGCGGATGCTGGATGTGATCATGCGGCGGCGGGTGATCCTGAACATGCCGATGTGGATCGCACGGATCATGGCGTTTGGCTTTGACATGGTGCAGGCGATTTCCTTTGGTCTGATCCCCAACGGCATGATCACGCGCGACCAGCTCAAGAACCTGCGCCACGACAATGTGGTGGGTGACGGCGTGAAGACCTTTGGTGATCTGGGCATCGCGCCGACGTCAATGGAATCAGTGCTGCCGGACTATCTGTGGCGGTTCCGCCCCTCGGGCCAGTATGACGCGATCAAACAATCCGCACAGAACCTGCGCAACGGGTAATGGACGCCTCGACCACGTTGGTTGCTGCCTTTCTGGGTTTGTTGGAAGGGCTGACGGAGTTCATCCCGGTGTCGTCCACCGGGCATCTGTTGTTGGCGGGGCATTTCCTGGGATTTGAAAGTGCGGGCCGCACGTTTGAAGTGGTGATCCAGCTGGGCGCGGTGCTGGCGATCCTGACGATCTATGCAGGCAGGCTGTGGGCAGTGTTTGCGGCCGCGCCGAATGATCCGCAGGCGCGACGGTTTATCTGGTCGGTGCTGCTGGCGTTTTTGCCTGCTGTTGTCATTGGTGTGATGGCCCATGGGTTCATCAAGACGGTGTTGTTTGAGACGCCGATGCTGATTGCCATCATGTTGATACTGGGCGGTATCGTGCTGTTGCTGGTGGAGCGGATTGCACCCGAGCCACGGCATGTAGATGCCATGCGGTTGCCGATATCGGTGGCTGTGAAGATCGGGTTTATTCAATGCCTTGCGATGATTCCCGGCACCTCCCGATCAGGCTCCACGATTGTTGGTGCGCTGCTTCTTGGAGTGGGGAAACGGGCGGCGGCGGAGTTCTCCTTCTTTCTGTCGATGCCGACGATGGCGGGGGCGTTTGCCTATGATCTTTACCAGAACCGTGACGTGCTGGATGCCTCCGCGATGGGGGAGATTGCGGTGGGCTTTGTGATGGCCTTTATCTCAGCTGTATTCGTGGTGCGGTGGCTTTTGGACTATGTGAGCAAGCATGGTTACGCGCTGTTTGGATGGTGGCGAATCGTTGTGGGTGGCGTGGCTTTGGCGGCGCTGACGGTCAGTTAGGACCGTATCGGACCTATAAATCACCCAATGCGTGCGGCATGGTCTGGCCATATTTCAAATTTCTGGTATTTAGGTCAGCAATACTGACTTTAATATCCTCGCAAACTGGTTTACTGGGGGCATTCGAGTGTCTTTCGGGAGAACAGTACCATGGCAAAGCAGCCGATGCTGAAATTTGTGAACATCGAGCGGGGTATGCCCGAGAAGCGCCCCCCTGATTTACGCCGGGAAGACTTCAAAGAGATTTACGCTGAGTACGCTGACGCCAAGGCCAAGGAGCAGGCCGCGCGCTGTAGTCAGTGTGGCGTGCCGTATTGTCAGTCGCACTGCCCGCTGCACAACAATATCCCTGATTGGCTGCGCCTGACGGCGGAGGGGCGGTTGCAGGAAGCCTATGAACTGTCCCAGGCGACGAACACCTTCCCGGAGATCTGTGGCCGCATCTGCCCGCAGGATCGGTTGTGTGAAGGCAATTGCGTGATTGAGCAGTCGGGCCATGGCACTGTGACCATCGGGTCGGTGGAGAAGTACATTACCGATACGGCGTGGGAAGAAGGCTGGGTCAAGCCGATCAAACCCGCAGCGGAGCGCACCGAAAGCGTGGGCATCATTGGTGCTGGCCCCGGCGGGCTGGCGGCGGCGGATGTGCTGCGGCGGCAGGGGGTGCAGGTCACGGTGTATGACCGCTACGACCGCGCAGGCGGGCTGCTGACCTATGGCATTCCCGGCTTCAAGCTGGAGAAAGACGTGGTGATGCGGCGCAATGAACAGCTTGAGCAGGGCGGCGTGACCTTCAAGCTGAATTGTAATGTCGGCGAAGACATCTCCTTCGAGGAGATCCGCGAGGGGCATGATGCGGTGATCATCGCCACAGGTGTCTATAAAAGCAGGGATTTGCAGGCCCCCGGCGTGGGTGTGCAGGGGCTGGTGCGGGCGATTGATTTCCTGACCGTCAGCAACAAGAAAAGCTTTGGCGATGATGTGCCCGCCTTTGACGATGGCAGCCTGAATGCCGATGGCAAGCGCGTTGTGGTCATCGGCGGTGGTGACACCGCGATGGATTGTGTGCGGACATCCGTGCGGCAGGGGGCGACAAGCGTGAAATGTCTGTACCGCCGTGACCGGGCGAATATGCCGGGCAGCCAGCGCGAAGTGCAGAACGCCGAGGAAGAAGGCGTGGTCTTTGAATGGCTGAGCGCGCCCAAGGGGTTCACAGGTGATCCGATCAGCGGTGTGATGGTGCAGAAGATGCGTCTGGGCGCACCCGATGCCACGGGGCGTCAGGCACCGGAGGTGATTGACGGCGCGGATTATGTCGAGGACGCGGATCTGGTGATCATGGCGCTGGGTTTCGAGGCCGAAGACCTGCCGACGCTGTGGGATTGCCCTGATCTGCCGGTCAACCGCTGGGGCACGATCAAAGCCGAATACGTATCGGGCCGGACCGAAGCCGAAGGCGTTTATGCTGTGGGTGACATCGTGCGCGGCGCGTCTTTGGTGGTCTGGGCGATCAAGGATGGCCGGGACTGCGCAGAGGCGATTTTGGAGGGGTTCAACGCTGCCGCTTCGGTAGCGGCGGAGTGAGCACGGGGGGGGGCACGGCCCGTACACAGGCTGTACACAACCTGTACACCGTTAACGCACGCTCCCTTTACCAAACAGTAACTCGTTAGGTCAGAGACACTGATGCAAATGCCGGAGGACGTTAAAAATGTCTGAAGAGATCAAGGGCCACTGCCTGTGTGGAGCATGCCGTGTCACGGTGACTGGTCCGTTGGGCGACATTTCCGCCTGCCATTGCGAGATGTGCACGCGGTGGAGCGGTTCTGTTCAGATGGGCATCGGGGTGCCGCAGGAGCGGGTCAAGATCACAGGACCCGTGAAGACGCATCGGTCTTCGGCTATCGGGGAGCGGGCATGGTGTGACACCTGCGGGTCTGCTGTGTGGTTCCGGTATCCCGAAGGGCCGGATGCGGGGTATTTCGAGTTGGCGCCGGGGCTGTTCGAGAACGCGGGTGGCGCGAAGCTGGTGCGGATCGTCTATGCCGACCGGCACCCGGACGGCTATGCGTTGGCCGGCGATGTGGAACGGGTGAGCAAGGCCGAATACGAGGCCAGACATCCCTTTGTGAAGGAACCGTCATGACAAAGAAAATCAACGGCCAATGCCTGTGCGGTGCGGTTCAGATCACCGCAGAAGTGGACAACCCGCGTTTGCGTGCCTGTCATTGCGACATGTGTCGGCAGCACACGTCAGGCGCGTTTTTTTCCCTTGAGACGGTGCCGGGGAGCATCACGGTTGAGGGCCCGGTCAAGGTCTACGATTCATCTGATTGGGCGACCCGCGCGTTCTGCGGCACCTGTGGATCGACGCTTTGGTATGGGACGAAACACGACGATGCCAAGAACCTTGCGGCGGGGCTGTTTCCCAACGCGGGCGGCGGGGTGCTGAAGGTGGAGTTTTTCGCCGATCAGTGCCCGCAGGGATACGCCATTGCGGGCGATCACCGCAAAATGACCACGACAGAGACAATCGCGCTGTTTGCGCCAGCTGAGGAGTAAACCCAATGACCAAATATGATGACGCATGGGTAGCGCGCGAAGAAGCCAAACGGGCGATGATGGCCGAGACGGGTTTGTACGCGCCGGAGGAGGAGCATTCCTCTTGCGGGGTTGGTCTGGTGGTGAACATCGACGGGACACGCAGCCGGTCGGTTGTGGAAAACGGCATCAAGGCGCTGAAGGCGATCTGGCACCGGGGTGCGGTGGATGCGGACGGCAAGACCGGTGACGGCGCGGGCATCCATGTGCAGATCCCTGCGAATTTCTTCTACGATCAGGTGCGGCGTACGGGGCATCATCCCAAGACCGATGAACTGCTGGCCGTGGGGCAGGTGTTTCTGCCGCGCACGGATTTCGGCGCGCAGGAGATTTGCCGGACCATCGTGGAGACGGAAGTGCTGCGTATGGGGTATTACATCTACGGCTGGCGGCATGTGCCGGTCGATATCTCCATGCTGGGGGAGAAGGCGAATGCGACCCGGCCCGAGATTGAGCAGATTCTGATCTCCAACTCCAAAGGCGTCGATGAGGACACGTTTGAGCGGGAGCTTTATGTGATCCGGCGGCGGATTGAGAAAGCGGCGATCGCGGCACAGGTGCCGACGCTGTATATCGCGTCGATGTCGTGCCGGTCGATCATCTACAAAGGCATGATGCTGGCCGAGCAGGTGGCGGAGTTCTATCCCGATTTGCAGGACGACCGGTTTGAAAGCGCCTTTGCGATTTATCACCAGCGGTATTCCACCAACACCTTCCCGCAGTGGTGGCTGGCGCAGCCGTTCCGGATGCTCGCGCATAACGGGGAGATCAATACGCTCAAAGGCAACATGAACTGGATGAAGAGCCATGAGATCCGCATGGCGTCCTCGGCCTTTGGCGATATGGCGGAAGACATCAAGCCGATTGTGGCGGCGGGATCGTCGGATTCGGCTGCATTAGACTCTGTTTTTGAGGTTCTGGTGCGCGCGGGGCGGTCGGCCCCGATGGCGAAGACCATGCTGGTGCCGGAGTCGTGGTCCAAGCAGGCGGTGGAGCTGCCGCAGCCCTGGCGCGACATGTATTCCTACTGCAATTCCGTGATGGAGCCTTGGGATGGGCCTGCCGCTTTGGCGATGACCGACGGGCGCTGGGTGTGTGCCGGGCTGGACCGGAACGGCTTGCGGCCGATGCGCTATGTGGTGACGGGCGACGGGATGCTGATCGCGGGGTCCGAGGCGGGCATGGTGCCGCTGGATGAAGCGAATGTGGTGGAGAAGGGTGCGCTGGGCCCCGGTCAGATGATCGGGGTGCATATGAAGAAAGGCATCCTGCTGCACGATCAGGAGTTGAAGGACAAGATGTCTGCCGCCCTGCCATTTGGCGAATGGGTTGGCAAGATTGTCGAGTTGGATGAGCCGCTGGCCGCGGTAGAGGAAGCGCCGCTGTTTGAAGGCAACGAATTGCGCAGGCGTCAGGTGGCGGCGGGCTATTCGATTGAGGAACTGGAGCAGATCCTCGCCCCGATGGCGGAGGACGGGAAGGAAACGCTGGCGTCGATGGGGGATGATACGCCGTCGGCGGTGTTGTCCAAGCAGTATCGGCCGTTGAGCCATTTCTTCCGGCAGAATTTCTCTCAGGTCACGAACCCGCCGATTGACTCGCTTCGTGAGTTCCGGGTGATGAGCCTGAAGACGCGGTTCGGGAACCTCAAGAACGTGCTGGATGAGGACAGCAGCCAGACGGAGATTCTGGTGCTGGACAGCCCGTTTGTGGGCAATGCGCAGTTTGATGAACTGTTCAAGCATTTCAATTCGGACGTGGTGACGATTGATTGTACCTTCGCACCCGGTGGCGATCTGAACGGCGCATTGGGCCGTATCAGAGCCGAAGCGGAGGATGCTGTGCGGTCCGGCGCGGGGCATATCGTGCTGACGGATCACATGAGTGCGGATGGCAAGGTCGCGATGCCGATGATCCTTGCGACAAGTGCGGTGCATTCGCATCTGACGCGCAATGGCTTGCGCACGTTCTGTTCGCTGAACGTGCGGTCGGCGGAATGTGTGGACCCGCATTACTTTGCAGTGCTGATCGGCTGCGGCGCGACGGTGGTGAACGCCTATCTGGCGGAGGATTCGCTGAATGACCGGATCCAGCGCGGGCTGCTGGATGTGACCCTAACACAGGCGATTCAGCGCTATCGCGAGGCGATTGATCAGGGTCTGCTCAAGATCATGGCGAAGATGGGGATTTCGGTGATTTCCTCGTACCGTGGCGGGCTGAACTTTGAAGCGGTGGGCCTGTCCCGCGCGATGTGTGCGGAGTATTTCCCCGGCATGACCAGCCGGATTTCGGGCATTGGTGTCACCGGCATTCAGCGCAAGGCGGAAGAGGTGCATGCCAAGGGCTGGCGCGGTGATGATGTGGTGATGCCCATCGGCGGTTTCTACAAGGCGCGGCAGTCAGGGGAGACCCATGCGTGGGAAGCCTCGTCGATGCACATGATGCAGATGGCCTGCAACCGGGCGTCTTATGACATGTGGAAGCAGTATTCGGCCAAGATGCAGTCGAACCCGCCTATTCATTTGCGCGATTTGCTGGACATCAAGCCGCTGGGCAAGGCGATTGCGCTGGAAGAGGTGGAGAGCATTACCGCCATCCGGAAACGGTTTGTGACGCCGGGGATGAGCCTGGGCGCGCTGAGCCCGGAAGCGCATAAGACGTTGAACGTGGCGATGAACCGGATCGGGGCGAAGTCGGACAGTGGTGAAGGCGGGGAAGATCCCGCGCATTTCGTGCCGGAGCCGAATGGGGATAACCCAAGTGCGAAGATCAAACAGGTCGCGTCGGGGCGTTTTGGCGTCACGGCAGAGTATCTGAACCAGTGTGAAGAGTTGGAGATCAAGGTTGCGCAGGGGGCCAAGCCGGGTGAAGGCGGGCAATTGCCGGGGATGAAGGTCACGGACCTGATTGCGCGGCTGCGGCATTCCACGAAGGGGGTGACGTTGATCTCGCCGCCGCCGCACCATGATATCTACTCCATCGAAGACCTCGCGCAGTTGATCTATGACCTGAAACAGATCAATCCACGCTGCAAGGTGACGGTGAAACTGGTTGCATCCTCCGGTGTAGGGACGATTGCGGCGGGTGTGGCGAAGGCGAAGGCGGACATCATTCTGATCTCTGGCCACAACGGTGGCACGGGGGCGTCTCCGGCGACCTCGATCAAATATGCGGGTCTACCGTGGGAGATGGGCCTCACTGAGGCGCATCAGGTTCTGAGCATGAACAACCTGCGGGACCGGGTGACGCTGCGCACGGACGGTGGTTTGCGCACCGGGCGTGACATTGTCATGGCGGCGATGCTGGGTGCGGAGGAATACGGGATCGGCACGGCGGCGTTGATCGCCATGGGCTGTATCATGGTGCGTCAGTGCCAGAGCAATACCTGTCCGGTTGGTGTCTGTACGCAGGATGAAAGCCTGCGGGAGAAGTTCACCGGGAATGCGGACAAGGTGGTGAATCTGATCACCTTCTATGCCACTGAGGTGCGCGAAATCCTTGCGTCGATTGGCGCGCGGTCGTTGGACGAGGTTGTGGGGCGTGCGGACTTGCTGACGCAGGTGTCGCGCGGGTCCGCGCATCTGGATGATCTGGATCTGAACCCGTTGCTGATCACTGTCGATGGTGCGCGGGAGACGGTTTATGACCGCAACAAGCCGCGCAACGTGGTGCCTGATACGCTGGATGCACAGATCGTGCAGGATGCGCATCGGTTCCTTGAAGACGGGGAGAAGATGCAGCTGGGCTATGCGGTGCAGAACACGCACCGGACTGTTGGTACGCGGATTTCCAGCCATATCGTGAAGCGGTTCGGGATGCGCAATTCGTTGCAGCCGAACCATTTGACGGTGAAGCTGACGGGGTCTGCCGGGCAATCGCTGGGCGCCTTTGCGGCACCGGGTCTGAAGCTGGAAGTGTCGGGTGACGCCAATGATTATGTGGGCAAGGGTCTGTCGGGGGGCACGATTGTTGTGCGGCCGCCGATGGCCAGCCCGATTGTCGCGGCGGAGAATACCATCATCGGCAACACGGTTCTGTATGGCGCAACGGACGGCTACCTGTTCGCCGCCGGGCGCGCAGGGGAGCGGTTTGCCGTTCGGAACTCCGGCGCGAAGGTGGTGATTGAGGGCTGCGGCAGCAACGGGTGTGAGTATATGACCGGTGGTGTGGCTGTGATCCTTGGCAGCATCGGCGCGAACTTTGCCGCCGGGATGACGGGGGGGATGGCGTATCTCTATGATCCTGAGGGGGCGGCGATGTCCTTGATGAACAAGGAAACGGTTGTGACCTGCCCGGTGACCCACGCCCATTGGCTGGATGAGCTGGAAACGCTGATCGAGCAGCATCTGGCAGAGACCGGGAGCCGCAAGGCTGCGGAGATCATGCAGCATTGGGACAGTGAAAAGCACAACTTCCTGCAAATCTGCCCGAAAGAGATGTTGCCTCATCTGCAAGCGCCGCTGAGCGATGAGGAAACTGCCGTTCCGGCGGAGTGACGCAATGACCTGACCGGGGACAGCCCGGTCAGGTGCACTTCCGGGCGACTACCTGCCCCAATTGATACAAATCTTGCCGTAAATCGAACCAATTGATCATCAATACCTTGAATATTCGTCAATCAAGGTCTCGCGATGCCCACGGCAGTTTCAGATCAGTTCTTTGTCATAGACCCAGGCAACCCGCCTGGGTTCGGCACGCCGCTGACGTTCATTCGCGAAGAATTCATCGACGAGGATGATGATGGCGATATCCGCACAAACTCCGGAGATACCTGGGGCGGCAATGAGGTTGGGCAGGTCTGGCAGGGCGATACCATCACCGTGAACGTGCCGGGTGTGGGGGATGTGACCTATACCGGGGTGACGTTCTATTTCGTCAATGGCGACCCACCTGTTTTCACGCCCACGGACGGGCAGGCGTTGCAGGACGGGACCTTTGTCAGCTCATCCTTTGTCACAACAGCGACCGAAACACCGGTGACGGATTTCGGGCCTACCTGTTTCACGCCTGGCATGATGATCGGGACACCAGATGGCCCCCGCGCGATTGAGACGCTTGCGGTGGGTGATCTGGTGCAGACCGTGGATGCAGGTGCCCAGCCCATTCGGATGATCCTGGATGATACATTCCGCGCAGCGGGCCATCTGGCGCCGGTGCATTTTACCAAAGGCGCGATTGGAAATGACGCGCCGCTTGTGGTGTCTCCGCAGCATCGGGTGCTGATCAGTGGCTGGCGGGCCGAGTTTTTCTATGGTCAGCAAGAGGTGCTGGTTGCGGCAATCCATCTGGTGAATGGCGATACCATTCGGCAAGTGGGCGGCGGTATGGTGCGGTACATTCATTTGCTGTTTGATCAACATCAGATGGTTTTTGGGCAGGGCGTTCCGTCAGAAAGCTGTTACCCGGCGCATCTGGAGACAGGCGCGCAGAGCGATGCCGTCGCTGAATTGGCAAGGCTGTTCCCCAAGCATAAAGCATTGGCTGCTGATCGGATGCCGTTTGTGCGTCCGGTTCTTGGACGAACAGAAGCGGCGGTATTGGTCTGTTAAGTCATGGCGGGCTTGGGCGTTCACAAGTCGCCATCTGATCCCTATACGAGGGTGATGGCCCGTTCGCGTTCGACATCGAAACCTTCCAAACCCGCCAAGGCGCCCAAAACCCGGTCGCGCAAGGCGCTGCCCGGTGTCACCTTTGCGCAGCGGTTGCGGCGATGGTTGTGGCGCAGCGTGGCAGTGGCGTTTCTGGTGGTTGCAGGGCTGGTCGTGCTGGGCGCTTTCGTGAATCCGCCGACCAATGTCTACATGTATTCCGAAGGCACGCGGCTGGGCCCGGTCAAACAGACCTGGGTGCCGATGGCGCAGATTGCCCCGGTGATGGCGCGCTCCGCCGTGGCGGCGGAGGATGCGAATTATTGCGCGCATTGGGGGTTCGACATGGTCGCGATCCGCAAGGCGATCGAGGAGGGGTCTTCGCGGGGCGCTTCGACGATTTCGCAGCAGACGGTGAAGAACGTCTATCTCTGGCAGGGGCGCAGTTGGGTGCGCAAGGCGATGGAGGCGATGCTCACGCCGCTGGTGGAGGCTGTCTGGACCAAGCGGCGGATATTGGAAGTGTATCTGAACATCGCGGAGTTTGACGAAGGTGTCTTTGGTGTGGAAGCCGCCGCGCGCCATTATTTCGGTGTATCGGCAGCGGAGCTGAATGCCACGCAAGCCGCACGGCTGGCGGCGATCCTGCCCAGTCCCAAGAAACGCTCTGCCTCCCAACCCAGCAGTTTTGTGCGCAAACGCGCCCGGCAGGTGCGCGACGGGGCAGCGACAATCGGCAGAGACGGCCGGGCGGATTGTTTCCAGAGTTGAAAACCACCTGTTTTAGGGGCATGGAAGGGAACCCGCTCTTTTAGTCTGGACGCACGTCATGGCCCGCTTGTTTCATGTCCCTCTCTCTCCCTTTTGCCGCAAGGTTCGCTTGAGCCTTGCCGAAAAGAAGATCGAGGTGGAACTGGTGGAGGAGAAATACTGGGAAGAAGACCCCGATTTCATGCGGCGCAACCCGGCGGGCAAAGTGCCTGTGTTGCGGCTGGACGGGATCGTCATGGCGGAGAGCACGGCGATATGTGAATACATCGAAGAGACACGACCCGAGCCGAGCCTGCTGCCCAAGGACCCCGCAGAGCGGCTGGAAGTGCGCAGGCTGGTCAGCTGGTTTGACGACAAGTTTCATCAGGAGGTGACCTCCAAGCTGCTCTATGAACGGGTGAACAAGAAGGTGATGAAAGCGGGCTATCCGGACAGCACCAATGTCAAAGCCGGGGCCAAGGCGATCAAGTATCATCTGGATTACATGGCCTGGCTGCTGGACCATCGGCGCTGGCTGGCAGGGGATGTGATGACGCTTGCGGATTTCGCGGCAGCGGCGCATTTGTCGGCGCTGGATTACATCTCGGATGTGGATTGGAACCGCAATGAGGGGGTGAAGGACTGGTATGCCAAGATCAAGTCCCGCCCGGCGTTCCGGTCACTGCTGGCGGATCAGGTGTCCGGCTTTCCGCCGCCGCGGCATTACAATGATCTGGATTTCTGATGCTGCGTCCGGTTTGCGATGTTGGATGTGAGGTGGGGACGGCTCCAGGATATTTAAGGCCAAAAAGAGCATGGACCTGAAAGCACGGTTGGTGCGTCAGGCGCAGGCGGAGGGATTTGTTGCATGTCGGCTGTGCAGGCCGTGGGATGTGCCGGAGGTGCCTGCGCGGCTGGAAGCCTTTGTCAGAGACGGTTTTCACGGGCAGATGGGCTGGATGGCGGAGCGCATGGAATGGCGCGGCAACCCGGCGGTGCTGTGGCCCGAAGCGCGGTCGGTGATCATGCTGGCGGAGAGTTACGCGCCCCAGCATGACCCGCTGGCGGTGTTGGAGCATCCAGAGAAGGCCGCGATTTCGGTCTATGCGCAGGGGCGGGATTACCATGACATCGTCAAGAAACGGCTCAAACGGCTGGCGCGGTGGCTGATTGAACAGGAACCCTGTGAGGTGAAGGTCTTCGTGGATACTGCACCGGTGCCGGAGAAGGCTTTGGCGCAGGCAGCAGGGCTGGGCTGGCAGGGCAAGCACACCAATGTGCTGAGCCGCGATTGGGGCAATTGGGCCTTTTTAGGGTGTGTTTTTACCACGCTTGAGCTGGCGCCGGATGCGCCGGAAGTGGATCATTGCGGGTCCTGCACGGCCTGTCAGGACATCTGCCCGACGGATGCTTTTCCCGCACCCTACCGGTTGGATGCGCGGCGGTGCATTTCCTATCTGACGATTGAGCATAAGGGCCCGGTGGACGAAGCGTTGCGCAGCATGATGGGCAACCGGATTTATGGATGCGATGATTGTCTGGCGATCTGTCCGTGGAACAAGTTTGCCGTGGCGGCGAGCGACATGCGCTATCACGGGCCGCATGTTGACGCGGCGGATCTGGCGGAATTGGCCGGGCTGGACGATGCGGCGTTCCGGGCGCGGTTTTCCGGGTCGCCGGTCAAGCGGATCGGGCGGGACCGGTTTGTGCGCAATGTGCTCTATGCGATTGGCAATTCCGGGCGGTCTGCGTTGCTGCCGGTGGCGCAAGCCTTGGCGGAGGATGCGGATGCGGCTGTGGCGGATGCGGCGCGCTGGGCGGTGGCGCGTTTAAACGGGCTGGACGCGGGCGGCTGACACGGTAGACCTTGCACCGTCAAAGTGAGGGATTTTCAGATGGCAGTGCTGTTGGGCGTCGATACGGGCGGGACCTATACCGATGCGGTGTTGATCCGGGACGAGGTGGATATCCTCGCGTCGGCCAAGGCGCTGACCACGCGGGAGGATCTGGCGATTGGCGTGGGCAATGCGGTGGGTGAGGTGCTGGCGCTGAGCGGCATCCCCGCCGAGCAGATTGTGCTGGCGTCCCTGTCGACGACGCTGGCGACCAATGCGCTGGTTGAAGGGCAGGGCGGGCGCGTGGCGCTGATTTTCATCGGGTTCAAGGCGCGCGATGTTGAGGTGCATGGATTGGCGGATGCGCTGAAGGGCGACCCCTGTCTGGTGGTTGCCGGGGGGCATACCCATGCGGGAGGGGAGGCGGCAGCGCTGGATGAAGACGCCATCATCGCCTTTTTAGAGACACATAGGCACGATGTGAGCGGCTTTGCCGTGGCCAGCCAGTTTGCCACGCGGAACCCTGCGCATGAGCTGCGCGCGGCGGCTTTGGTGGCGGAGATCACCGGGCGGCCAGTGTCGGCGTCGCATCAGTTGTCGGCCAAGCTGAACGGTCCGAAGCGGGCGATGACGGCGGTGTTGAACGCGCGGTTGATCGGGATGATTGACCGGCTGATCGGGCGGGCCGAAGGCGTGTTGCGTGATGTCGGGATTGTGGCACCGATGATGGTGGTGCGGGGGGATGGGGCGCTGATTTCGGCGGCGCAGGCGCGGGAACGGCCGATTGAGACGATCCTGAGCGGGCCTGCGGCGTCGATCGTGGGCGCACGGTGGCTGACGGGGGCGGATCTGGCTCTGGTCAGTGACATTGGCGGTACAACGACCGATGTGGCGGTGCTGCGCGACGGGCGGCCCAAGATTGACCCCGCAGGCGCGCAGGTCGGGCCGTACCGGACGATGGTCGAAGCGGTGGCGATGCGGACCACGGGTTTGGGCGGGGACAGTGAGGTGCATTTTGTGGCCGAAGGGTTGCAAGGCGGCGTGACGCTGGGACCGCGGCGGGTGCTGCCGGTGTCTTTGGTGGCCGTAGAAGCGCCGGAGGTGGTGCATGAGGCGCTGGATGCACAGTTGCGCAGCACCACGCCCGGAGAGCATGACGCGCGGTTTGTGCGCGCGGTGCCGGGGCTGCGTGCCGAGGGGCTTGGCCCGCGGGAGGCGGAAGTTCTGGCGCGGATCGGGGACAATGTGCAGCCGATGGGTGCGGTGCTGAAGACCCGGAGGGAACATGGGGCGCTGAAGAAGCTGGTGGATCGCGGGTTGGTGCAGATGGCAGGCGTCACGCCGTCGGATGCGAGCCATGTGCTGAGACGGGTGATGGAGTGGGATGCAAGTGCCGCGCGCAAGGCGTTGCTGCTGTTTGGGCGGCGGCGGACGGGGTCGGGCACGGTGCTGTCGACGTGGGAAGATGATGTGGCGCAGATGATTGTCGATCAGTTGACGCATCAGACCGCACTGGCCTTGTTAGAGACCGCTTTTGCCGAGGAAGAGGTCGCGTTTGGTGCCGCCCCGGAGGTCTTGGCGCGGCATGTGTTGATGCAGCGTGGGATGGCAGGGCATGATGGGCTGGTGCGGTTGCGCACAGGGCTGGATGTGCCCGTTGTGGGGCTGGGCGCCTCGGCGGCGTGTTATTACCCGGCCGTGGGCGCGCGGCTGGACTGCCAGATGATCCTGCCGGAATATGCGGGTGTGGCGAATGCGATTGGTGCGGTGGTCGGGCGGATCACCATGCGGCAGAGCGGTGTTGTGACCGCGCCCAGCGATGGGGTGTTCCGGGTGCATCTGGTCGAGGGGCCACGCGATTTCGGGGATGCGGAGGCGGCGATGGCGGCGCTGGAGGATGTGTTGCGCGGGCAGGCCGAGGCGGAGGCTTTGGCAGCGGGGGCGGAGGACATTCAGGTGTCTGTCGTGCGGGACGTGCGGACGGCAGGGGTTGAGGCACGTGAGGTGTTTGTGGAGGCGACGGTCACGGTTGAGGCGGTGGGGCGGCCTCGGGTCGCGGAGGGGTAGTTGCTGTACGTTGGGGGGTAAGGTGGGATTGCTCCCACCCTACGGTTACTCCGCCGCGGCGCGTTTGGGCAGGACCCAATCGGCGCGGGGGAAGTGGCAGGTGTAGCCGTGGGGGATACGTTCGAGGTAGTCCTGATGCTCCGGCTCGGCTTCCCAGAAATCGCTCACCGGTTCCACTTCGGTCACCACTTTGCCGGGCCAGAGGCCGGAGGCTTCGACGTCGGCAATCGTCTCTAACGCGGTCTGTTTCTGGGCTTCGGCCACGTAGTAGATGGCGGAACGGTAGCTCATCCCGCGGTCGTTGCCCTGGCGGTTCAGCGTGGTGGGGTCGTGGATCTGGAAAAAAAACTCCAGCTGTTCGCGGAAAGATGTGACTGCAGGGTCGAAGATTACCTCGATGCCTTCGGCGTGGGTGCCGTGGTTGCGGTAGGTGGCGTTGGGTACATCGCCGCCGGTGTATCCGACGCGGGTGGAGATGACGCCGGGGCGTTTGCGGATGAGGTCCTGCATGCCCCAGAAGCACCCTCCGGCCAGTACTGCGCGTTCTGTCATGCTCATGCTGCGTCCTCCACCTGGTCGATGTATTGGCCGTAGCCTTCGGCTTCCATGTCATCGCGGTGGATGAAGCGGAGGGAAGCAGAGTTGATGCAATAGCGCATGCCGCCCCGGTCGGCGGGACCGTCGGGGAACACGTGGCCGAGATGGCTGTCGCCGTGTTTGGAGCGGACTTCGACGCGGACCATGCCGAGGGAGGCATCGCGGTGTTCGGTCACGTTGTCGATGGGTTTGGTGAAGCTGGGCCAGCCGCAGCCGCTCTCATATTTGTCGGCGGAGGCGAAGAGGGGCTCGCCTGAGACGATGTCGACGTAGATGCCGGGTTCCTTGTTGCCCAAGAGTTTGCCGGTGCCGGGGCGTTCGGTGCCGGATTCCTGGGTGACGTAGTATTCTTCGGGAGAGAGGGCAGCCACTGCTTCGGGGCGTTTTTCGTATTGGGCCATGTGGTCCTCCGTGGTTTTGGGTTGCTCTATTAGATGGGGCCGATGTGGAAATTTCAAAGGGTTTCGGGTGCGACATTGCCTTGAAATGACCCGGAGGCGGATCAAATTCGTATCAGGAGAAACGGGAGTTCGGCGATGCGGTATCTTCTTGCGATCTTTTTGAGTGTTGTTGCAGTGGCGGCTTGGGCGGCGCCGCGGGACGTTGTGTTCAGCAATATCGACGGCGGGCAGCATGATTTCAGCACATGGGCGGGGCAGCCTGTGCTGGTGGTGAACACCGCTTCGGAATGTGGATTTACCGGGCAATATGCCGGGTTGCAGGCGCTGTATGACACCTACAAGGCGCGGGGGCTGGTGGTGCTGGCGGTGCCATCGGATGACTTCCGGCAGGAGCTGGGATCGGCGGCGGAGGTGAAGGAGTTCTGCGAGGTGAACTTTGGTCTGGATCTGCCGATGACGGATATCACCCATGTGAAAGGCCCCAACGCACATCCGTTTTACAAGGCGGTGAAGGCGGAGACTGGGTTTGTGCCGCGCTGGAACTTCAACAAGGTGCTCATCGGACCGGATGGTGCGGTGGTGGATGCGTGGGATTCGCGGGTGAAGCCGGGATCAAGGACCATTATCCGCGCAATTGAGCCATTGCTCGCCGGCAGCTAGACTGGCGCGCGGAGGAGCGTGAGGATGGCGGAGAAGAAAGACGGGCCTGATCTTGATGCGGCCTATGCGCTGGAGACGCCGGAGGACAATGTCAGGCTCTATGCCGATTGGGCCGATACCTATGACAGCGGTTTTGCGGTCCAGATGGATTACATCCTGCCGCAGCAGGTGGCAGGGGTTTTTGCGCGCCGTTATGCGGGCAAGGGGCCGGTGCTGGATGTGGGTGCGGGGACCGGATTGGTGGCGGAGGCCTTGGGGCCTGGGTGGGTGATTGATGCGCTCGACATCTCGGCGGAGATGCTGGCGGTGGCGCGGGAGAAACGGCTGTATAGAGACTGTATTGAGGGGGATCTGACGGCGGGGCTGGACCTGCTTGGCGGTGCGTATGACGCGGTGATCTCATCGGGGACGTTCACCCATGGGCATTTGGGGCCGGATGCGATTGATCCGCTGCTGGCGGTTGCAGCACCGGGGGCCTTGTTTGTGCTGTCGGTGAATGATGCGCATTACGAGGGGCAGGGGTTTGCGGCGAAGATGGCGGCGCTGGGCGGGCGTATCACCGGGCTGCGGCATGAGATTGTCGACATTTATGGCGCGGGGGCGGATCCTGCGCATGCGCAGGACAAGGCGCGGGTTTTGGTGTTTCGGGTGTGTGACATCAGCTGACGTCCCGCGATTTGTCTATGTTGCGCCTTTCGGGGCCAGCCCCGGACCCCGGGATATTTATGGAGAAAAGCGGGGGGCGTGAGGTTAGGTGCGCTTCTTTTGTCGGGAGAGTTGTACGGCGAGGATGCCGAGGGCGATGATGGTCACGCCGAGGATGTCGCGGCTGCCGAGTGGTTCTGACAGGAGCAGGGCAGCGATGGCGACGCCGAAGAAAGGGTTGATGAAGTGGAAGGTGGCTGCGCGGGTGGCACCGACACGGTTGACCAGCCAGAACCATACGAATGTCGCCAGCAGGCCCGGCACGAGGCAGGTGTAGGCGAAGGCGAGGGCCAGGGAGAGCGTCGGGTTGATGCGGGGGGTTTCCAGTATGGCGGTTGCGATGGCCAGCACCACAAATCCGGCGAACATTTGCAGGCCGACAACCATCAGGAAGTTGCCTCCCGACGTGGCATCGCGCACCATGAGTGTGGCGGCGGTCAGGGCGAGGAGGCCGATGAGGCAGTAGAACACGCCCGTGAGGTCCACACCGCCGCTGATGCGGGCGGCCATGATCAGGGTAACGCCGATCAGGCCTGCGATCAGTCCGGCGATGGCCAGCGGTTTGAGTTTCTCCCGGTAGATCACCCAGCTGGCGAAGGCCACCAGCAAGGGCATGGTGGAGGCGATGATGGAGGCCATGGAGGCCTGCACGGTTTGCATCGCCACGAAGTTGAAGCCCAGATAGACTGCGTTTTGCAGGATGCCGAAGATGATTGTCGCGCGCCATTGCGCGGGCGTCAGCCGCCAGCTTTGCCCCAGTGCCAACGCGATGCCAACGCCCAGCAGGCCGGAGACAAGGTAGCGCGCGGAGAGTGCCAGCAGCGGGGAGGCATCGGCAACGATGATCCGCGCCGAGGTAAAGGCGGAGGACCACATGATCGCGAATGCGATGCCCATCAGTATTGCGCGGAAATCCATGGAGACTGCTCGTGTTGTTTGCTCGGACCTTTTCTCACCGGGGCGGAAGAGGCAAGGGATTAGCCTGTGCTGTTTTGCATTGCGTTCAGGACGTCGGACAAGGGGCGGATGGCGCCAGTCTGGAGGTATTCCATGGCTTTGAGTGCGGCGTCATGGGCCGCGATGCTGCCGCCTGCGACACAGTCTTCGATCACCCGGCAGAAGTAGTCATGTTGATGGCCGTCCACGAAGGTGTAGTGCACGCAGACATCCGTGAGGCCGCCGACCAGGATCAGGGTATCGACTTTGAGGCCTTTGAGCAGGATCTCAAGATCGGTGCCGAAGAAGGCCGAATAACGGCGTTTGCGGATGAGGTAGTCATCGGGTCGGAAATCCATCTGTTCAGCGGCGATGGCGGTGCCGGGGGCGTCTTCGAGGCAGTGAATGTCCTCGTCTCCGTCCAGCTCCCGACCGAAGTCGACGAGGGAAGGGTGGTGGACTTCCTGCACGAAGATGACCGGGATACCGTTGGCGCGGGCGGTGTCGATGGCTTGCCGGGCCAGCAACATGCGGGCGGCATAGTCGGGCATGTTGGGAATGGCGCGGTTGTCACTGTGGTCGATGAAGGTGCTGGCCTGGATGTCGATGACGATCAGGGCGGCACGGCCTTCGATCAGATTGCGCTTTTGGGACGTGGTCATGGGATGTCCTTTACGAAAAAGGGCCGCCCGCAGGCGACCCTTTCCGGTTCGATCAAGTGCGGACGGCTTAGCCGTTCACGCTGTCCTTGAGGGCCTTCGCGATGGTCATCTTGACCACTTTGTCGGCGTCTTTCTTGAACTGCTCACCCGTTGCAGGGTTGCGGACCATACGCTCTGGACGTTCACGGCAGTAGATCTTGCCAACGCCGGGGAGTGTGACGGCGCCGCCGCCGGACACTTCGCGTGTGATCAGATTGCAGACCGCTTCGAGCGCGCCGCCTGCGGATTTCTTGTCTGTGCCCATTTCATCTGCCAGTGCGGCGACGAGCTGAGTCTTTGTCATTGGTTTGGTTGCCATGTTGTTATCTCCTTAGACCGCCCGGTTTAGGGCCTCATGGGCGGAATGTAGCGGTATGTTGTGGTGGAACACAACGAATAGTGGCGCAGAATATGCGGTTTTTGGCAGTTTTTTAGGGGTTTTTCGCTGTTTGACCCCTTCAGAGGAAGGCCGTTTCGTCAAAAGAGCGTAATTTCCGACTGTGGATACGTTCCAAAGGCGTGCTGCGCAAGAGCTCCATGGCGCGGATTCCAATCATCAAATGGCGGGAAACCTGTGTTGTATAGAAGTCTGTGGCCATGCCGGGGAGCTTGAGTTCGCCGTGCAGCGGCTTGTCCGAGACGCACAGGAGCGTGCCGTAGGGGACGCGGAAACGGTAGCCGTTGGCGGCGATTGTGGCGCTTTCCATATCAAGTGCGACGGAGCGGGATTGGCTGAGGCGTTGCACGGGACCCGATTGGTCGCGCAGTTCCCAGTTGCGGTTGTCGATGGTGGCGACGGTGCCGGTGCGCATGATGCGTTTGAGCTCATACCCTTCGAGTTGGGTGACGTCAGCAACGGCGGTTTCCAGCGCGATCTGGATCTCGGCGAGCGCGGGGATCGGGGTCCACACTGGCAGGTCATCATCCAGCACGTGGTCCTCACGCAGGTAGGCGTGGGCGAGGACGAAGTCCCCCAAGGCCTGAGAGTTGCGCAGGCCTGCGCAGTGACCCACCATCAGCCAGGCATGGGGGCGCAGGACGGCGATGTGGTCAGTCGCGGTTTTGGCGTTGGAAGGGCCGACGCCGATGTTGACCAGCGTGATGCCAGAGCCGTCCGCACGTTTGAGGTGGTAGGTTGGCATTTGCGGCATCTTTGGCGTTGGCGGGATCGGGGTGTCGCCAGACGTGATCTCCACGTTGCCGGTGGAGACGAAGGAGGTGTAGCCGCTGTTGGGGTCGTTGAGTTGAGTGCGGGCGTATTCCTCAAACTCGGTCACGTAGAACTGGTAGTTGGTGAAGAGGACATGACACTGGAAGTGTTCGGCATCGGTTGCGGTGTAGTGCGAGAGGCGCGCCAGGGAGTAGTCCACGCGCTGGGCGGTGAAGGGCGCGAGGGGGCGGATGTCATCGACGGGGGTGTAGGTGCCATTGACGATGTCATCATTGGTGGTCGACAGGTCCGGCACATCGAAGATGTCGCGCAGGGTGAAATCGGCCGCACCGTCCTGCGGGATACTGGCGGCGGCGGAATCGCCGGTCATGGCAAAGTGCAGGGGGATCGGCGTGGCGGAGGGGCCGATGGTCACAGGCTGGCCGTGGTTTTCGATGAGCAGCCCGATTTGCTGGATCAGGTAGTGGCGGAAGAGGTCGGGCCGGGTGATCGTCGCGGCGAAGGTGCCGGGAGAAGAGACATGGCCGAAGCTGAGGCGGCTGTCCACCTGGGCATAGCTGGAGGTCTGGAAGCGCACTTCGGGGTAGAAGGCGCGCTGGCGGACGTCGGTTGGCGGGGAGACCAGCGCTTCGGCAAAGGCGTCGCGCAGGAAGCTGGTGGCTTGTGTGTAGAGTTCGGTGAGCCGGTCGACGGCGGCCGTGGCATCGTTGAAGACTTCCGCGGCGGGTGTGTCTGGGGTCTGAATTCTGGTCATGCGAGGGGTTCAATCACGTCTATGAAATCAAAGGTGCGGACATCGACAAGGCCGAGGTCGGAGATGCGCAGTTCGGGGATGACCACAAGCGCCAGCAGAGAGTGCTGCATGTAGGCGTTGTTGAGGGTGCAGCCGCAGTCTCGCATGGCTTGCATCATCTGGTCGGTCTTGGCGGCGACGGAGGCGGCGGGGCTGTCCGACATCAGGCCTGCGATGGGCAGGTCGATGGTGGCCAGTTCGGTGCCGTCTTTGAAGAGGGTGATGCCACCGCCAAGCCTGCGCAGGTGGTTGGCGGCGAGGGCCATGTGATCGGCGTTTGTGCCGACGACGATCATATGGTGGCTGTCGTGGGCGACGGTGGAAGCCATGGCCATGTCGCCTTCGTAGCCAAAGCCGGAGACGAAGGCATTGACGACGCCGCCCGTGGCGCGGTGGCGTTCGACAAGGGCGATTTGGGCAACGTCGCCGGTGGCTTGCACACGGCCTTCGGTGACGGGGAGTTCGAATTTCAGCGCGCGGGTGGGGGCTTGGTTCTCGACCACACCGATGACGTTGGCGGAGACGGCGTTGGCGCCTGCGGGTGCCGTGATGTTGAAGTCTGAGGCGGAGAGGTCGCGGGCCATGTTGACGGTCTGGCGCGCGTGTTTGGGCCAGTCGTAATGGGGGCAGTCTGCAAGGCAGGTGCCGTTTTGCGCGACGATTTTGCCACGGGCCATGACGGTGTCGATGGGAAGGGTCTTGAGGTCGGAGGTCAGGATCACATCGGCGCGGCGGCCGGGGGTGAGGGAGCCGATTTCGCGCTCCAACCCGAAGTGTGTTGCGGTGTTGATCGTGGCCATCTGCAAAGCGATGAGCGGGTCACAGCCGCAGGCGATGGCATGGCGTACCACGCGATTCATGTGGCCGTCGTTCACCAGCGTGCCGGAGTGACAATCATCCGTGCACAGGATCATGTTGCGGGGGTCGAGGCCGCGTTCGGTGATCGCGGTGATCTGGGATTCGACGTCGTACCAGGCGGAGCCAAGGCGGATCATCGACCGCATGCCTTGGCGCATGCGTGCGATGGCGTCTTCTTCGCAGGTGCCTTCGTGATCATCGGCAGGGCCGCCCGCCACATAGGCAGCAAAGGCGGGGCCGAGGTCGGGGGAGGCGTAGTGGCCGCCGACGGTCTTACCCGCCTGTTGGGTGGCGGCCATTTCGGCGAGCATTTGGGGATCGGCGTTGCTGACACCGGGGAAGTTCATCATCTCCCCCAGCCCAATGATGCCGGGCCATGACATGGCCTCTGTGACGTCTTCGGCGGTGATCTCAAACCCCGTGGTTTCCATCCCCGGTGCGGAGGGGGCGCAGGACGGCATCTGGGTGAAGATATTGATGGGCTGCATCAGCGCTTCGTCGTGCATCATGCGGACGCCTTCGAGGCCGAGCACATTGGCGATTTCGTGCGGGTCTGTGAACATGCTGGTCGTACCATGAGGGATCACGGCGCGGGCGAATTCGGCGGGGGTGAGCATGCCGCTCTCGATGTGCATGTGCCCGTCGCAGAGGCCGGGGATCATGTAGCGGTCGCGGGCGTCGATGATCTGCGTGTCGGGGCCACGGCAATGATCCGCTGACGGGCCGACAAAAACGATGCGCCCTGCGGTGATGGCGATGTCATGGGCGGGCAGGATTTCGCGGGTGTGGACGTTGACCCAGATGCCACCAGTGATGATCGTGTCAGCGGGTGCACGGCCTGCGGCGGTGTTGACCAATTGAGCGGCCACATCGGGCCATGAGGGGAAAGTGTCTTGCGTCATGGCGTAGTGTTTCACAGGGTTGGGGCGGGTTCAAGCGGGGTTGGCTCTTGATTTAACATGTGTATGTTTATTATATGAAGATCGAGTGGGATGAGGATAAACGGCAAAGGACGCTGCGGGAGCGTGGGTTGGATTTTGCGGATGTGGGATTGGTGGATTGGGATGAAGCTTTGACACTTGAAGATACGCGGCACGCGTATGGTGAGCAGAGGTTTATCACATACGCTGCCATCAGAGACCGGCTTTGTGTGATTGCATGGTGCTTTCGCGGATCATCATTGCGGGTTTTTAGCCTGCGCAAGGCAAACAGCAGAGAAAGGCGAAAAAATGGGCAAAGCTGAACCTTATATCGATGCGGATGGTGAAGTGCGTGAACTGGATGAACACTTCTTCAAGAATGCCCGCCGGGGCCGCCCGCCACTGCCGCAGGATGCGCGCAAGAAGCGGGTCAATCTGATGTTGGATCCTGCTGTCGTGGAGGCGCTGAAAGAGCGTGGTGTGATGAGCGCCGAGGCCAATCGCCTGCTGCGCAAGGCGTTGGGGTTGTAGGCGTGGATTACAATGATGTCTCTGCCGAGGATTTCGGCGCGAGTTTGCGCGGGATCGGCTTGAACCTGCTGGTGCGTGATGTGGGGCGGCAGGTGGCGTTTCTGGAGGGGCTGTTTGGCATGAAGGCGTTTCAGCCAACGGAGGATTTCGCCATCATGACCTATGGTGAAGATGTGTTTCAGCTGCATGTGGACGGGACATATCATTCGAACCCGTTGCTGGGGCTGCTGCCCGAAAGCCCGCCACGCGGAGCAGGGATCGAGATCCGGTTGTATGATACCGACCCCGATGAGACCTGCGCACGTGCGGAGGCGCTGGGCGGGACGATCTTGCAGGAGGCGACGGACAAGCCGCATGGGTTAAGGGAGGCGTATATTCTGTGTGAGAATGGCTATGCCTGGGTGGTGAGCCGGGCCTTGTGAGATCCACTTTGCCCGACGCGCTGGACGTGTCGCTTTTTGCTGGGCTTTGGAAGGGCTGTTGTGCAGACTGATCCGAAAGAGGAGCCGCACCCATGACCGTCACCCAAATGAAACCAAACATGAACCACTGGCAGGAGCGGGTCGATCTGGCTGCCGCCTTTCGTTGGACCGCGCGGCTGAACATGCACGAAGGGGTGGCGAACCATTTCTCGCTTGCGGTGAATGAGGACGGCACGCAGTTCCTGATGAACCCCAATCAGGCGCATTTCGCGCGGATCAAGGCCAGTGATATGCTGATGATCGACGCCAATGATCCTGCCACGTTGGAAGGGCCGAATGCGCCGGACCCCACCGCCTGGGGGCTGCATGGCGGGGTGCATCGCGCCTGCCCCCATGCACGCTGTGTGATGCATGTGCATTCGATCCACGCGACGGTGCTGGCCTGTTTGCAGGACAGCCGCCTGCCGCCGATTGATCAGAACTGCTGTACCTTCTTCAATCGTGTGGTGATTGATGAGGACTACGGCGGGCTGGCGTTTGAGGATGAGGGCGCCCGCTGTGCGGCGCTGCTGACCGATCCCAAACAGAAGGTGATGGTCATGGGCAGCCATGGGGTGCTGGTGATTGGCGACACGGTCGCGGATACCTTTAACAGGCTCTATTATTTCGAGCGGGCGGCGGAGACCTACATCAGGGCGTTGCAGACGGGTATGCCGCTCAGGCGCATCTCGGATGAGATTGCGGAGAAGACCGCGCGGGAACTGGAGGAATATCCAGAGCAGGACGCGCGGCATCTGGCAGAGCTGAAGGCTCTGCTGGACGCCGAAGGGTCAGATTACGCGCAATAGCAGACGGCTGATCAGTCAGACACGCTTGTGGCTGCACCCAGAAGTCCGAAGCCCGATCCGATCAGGGACAGGATTGTGCGGGTGTCTGTCAGAGGTGTTTCTGTGGCAAGCACGAGATCTCCGGACTGGATATGGAAGTTCCGGGCGGAGAACAGGCCGTCGGATGTCGTCAGATCAATGGTGAAGACCACGCGGGTGTTGCGCGGCCCGCGGGTGCCGGCACTGACGGCGCTGGCGGGGTATTCACGCAGGATCAGGATGCCTTCGGGATCGGCGCGGCTGTCGTTGACGCCGCCAATGATCGCCAGCGCATCCAAAGCAGAGACGTCATTGCGGTTGAAGGGATGCTGCGCCTCGCGTCCTGCGGCACCAAGGGACAGAAAGTAGCGGCGGTCATTTTCGACAATGACCTTGTCACCGCCGTGCAGGCGCGTGTCGAGCCGGGGGTTGTCGTACAGATCGCTGATAGAGGTCGCGTAGATG
>Ga0160419_100444_pt1 | contig 26623 bp, 34 predicted proteins | sample CelAP2metagpilot_2_FD_108196 | JGI IMG/M metagenome (GOLD analysis project Ga0160419, IMG submission 108196) | Phycosphere-associated microbial communities from Cellana algal ponds in Kailua-Kona, Hawaii, USA - Cellana AP2-4-25 metagenome pilot ... | reverse complement strand
ATAATAATTTATTATTGTTCGCGCGTGTCCGTCACAGTCTCAACATTCCTTCATGCTTTTCGTCCCTCTGCCCTCTTTCTCTTTCCTTGCTCCCTCCCTCCCCCCCTCCCTCCCTCCCTCCCTCCCTCCCCTAGGCGAGGCTCTGCTCCAGCCAACGTACGTCTCGGATGTGGTTGATGCCATGATCAAGATCATCGAGGTAGGGAAGGGGTAAGGGAAGGGAGGAGGGCGAAGAAGCAACAATCAGTCATGAAAAAAATGTTTATCGTGTTCCCTCTTCCTTCCTCCCACCCTCCTTCCCTCCCTCAGGATCCGGAAGACTACGAGGGCAAGACGTTCGAGCTGGCGGGGGAGAACAATTTCACCTGGCGAGAACTGATGGATTTCACCCTGGATGTAAGGAGGGAGGGGGGAGGGAGGGAAAGAGGAAGGGAGGGAGGGAGGGAGGGAGGGAGGGAGGGAGAGAGAGAGGGAGAGAGGGAGAGAGGGAGAGAGGGGTGGTAGACATAGATCTCCGCAGGTGCTTGCCTAGTTTAAGTCAGGAGCAGGCGGATGAGAGACATCTTGGCCATTGATTCGACATACAATCTTTGGAGCCCTGTAGCTCAGTCCCTCCCTCACTCCTTCCCTCCCTTTCTCCCTCCTTCTCTCCCTTCCCTGAGACGTGCCCCAAACGCCCACGACCTGGATCCGCCTCTAGGGGAGTCAAGGCCTCAAACCAAGCCCTTGAACTGACTCCCTCCCTCCCTCTCTCGCCCCCCCCCCTTCCTTTCCCAGGTCACGTATCAAAAACCGGAGATAGTGGACTTACCTTTGGCTGTGGGGGAGGTTGCCTCTCTTGCCCTGGAGCAGCTGCCCAACCCGGTGCTGACGGTGGATGATGCCAAGCTCATGTACGCAGGGAGGGAGGGAGGGAAGGAGGGAGGGGAGGGTGGGTGGTCGTTAAAGGCCTTCAACTAATGTCTGGAGGCTGACCACACCCTTATATATCCTCTCTGACCTTCTTCCCTTTCCCTCCTTCCCTCCCTCCCTCCCTCCCTCCCTTAGGTCCACGGACGTCATCCTTGAGCCGTCTTCGAAAGCGATGACCTTTAAAGACCTCGACATTAAGCCTACCCCGCTGGAGAAGGTGGCGTTCAACTACCTGTATAGGTGAGGAGGGAGGGATGGAGGGAGGGAGGGAAGGGACTGTGGGTGGGGGGTGTATTCAACTCACTGGATTACTTTTTGCATGGTTTTACAGGTATAGGACAGACGGCGGGCATTTCCCGTACGCGGAGGGGTACCATTGAGCGAGGCACCGATGGAAGCAGGGAGGGAGGGAGGGAGGGAGGGAGGGGGTAGAATGTGGGTAAATTGGTTAGTGTAGCTAGTATACAAGAAGGGAGGGAGGGAGGAAGGGAGGGAAATGGAGAGCATGGACCCTATTGTGGGAAGGACACGATGTATTGCGTCGTGAGAGCAGGGGATTGGAAGAGAAAAGGGGTGCTATTACAAGGAGGAGGCAAGGCGGGACGGAGAGATAGGAAGAATGAGACAGAGGAAGGAGACGAGAGGGCATAAGGCAACGAGCGAAAGAATGGGAAGACAGACGGTGCAGCAAAGGTTCTAAAATGCGCAAGCAAGATGCACATTTCCATTTTTGTCAGTCGCTCTCTCTTCTCCTGATTTATTTATTTATTTATTTCTCTCTCTCTCTTTTTTTTTTTCTCTCTCTCAATCCAGGTCATCTTCCCTCTTGGATGCGTGGTACGTCCGGCAGCTGAAGGAGTAGCCATATCAAAATGTTGGAATTATGGCATAAATCCATCACAGGCAAGGTAGTGACACGGTTGTATCATCTCCGCATCCTCAACAGTAGCTAAATCGAACACAACAATTTTAAAAAGGGCTGAAAGGGGAGAAACGAAGGGCCCAGTGGACCAAAAGGAACGTTTCCCGTCGAAAGACTTTTCTTTCAACCGCGCGGTATCTTTTTTGTCCTTCTTCTGATGAGCTCGTGTGTTGTGATGTTTTTCTTTCCTCCTTTCTTCTTTGTTTTTCCCGGCCTTATCTTCTCGTTCTCGAGGAATCAAGGTTGACAGGCTTTCTTTCTTCCTACTTGCAAGTTTGCGAGACGGCAATATATATATATATATATATATTGCCGTCTCGCAAACCATATATATATATATATATATATATATATGGTTGGTAGGCATCTCCCGTCTCCCCGGTGACAGCTTCTTCTCCTGCTGCTGCTACCGCCGCTGATATGCGATGGTGTGTGAAAGCACTTGTGTGAAGAGTGTGTGTGTGTATGCGTATGCGTGTATGTGTGCATACATATATATATATGTGTGTGTGTATGTGTGTGTGTGTGTGTGTGTGTATCTGTGTGTGTATGTGTGCGTACGTTCAGATGTTTGTTCCTCCGCTGGCTGTTGCTGCTCCTGCGGCTGCTGCTGGCGCTGCTGCGCTCCATTTTCCCCTTATTTTTATTTTCTTATTCGTACTCGACGACTACTACCACTTGTTCTTCTTCTTAGCCTTCCCGTGCGTAGAATTCACTACGAGATTGAATTTCTCTGGACAAGTTGCTGCCCCCCCTCCACCTTTCTCCCTCTGCCCCTCTCCGTCATGCTCATACACCTCCCTACCCCCTTCCTTCCTCCTCCTCTCCTCCTCCCCTCCTCCGCCTTTACACGCCAGAAGGAATAGGCGTAGTGCATGCTTTCCACCGTCTCCCTCCTCCCTTGACGCCCTCTCTAGAAATCCTCTAGCAAGTCCAAATCGTCGACTGCCGGACCTAACGATGTCACATCCACTCCCTCACTCCTGCCCTCCCTCCCTTCCTCAATCTCCTCCTCCACCAGCGCCGCGCTGGTCATGAGCGCTGTTGTGTAAATTTACAGAGGGAGAGAGAGAGGGAGGGAGGTAGAGAGGGAGGGAGGTAGAGAGGGAGGGAGGTAGAGAGGGAGGGAGGGAAAAGGCAAGAGGTCAAGTTGTGGTAGGTGACGGGGAAAGACAACATGGAGGATTACTTTTGATTGACATGAAGATAGAAGCATAGAGCACCCCTCCCTCCGTCCCTCTCTTCCTTTCACCTTTCTCCGCACTCACTTTGAATATCCTGCAATAGCAACCCCTGCAGCTGCCTCTCAAACTCTTCTTCCTCTTTCTGCTCTTGCTCCTGCGCCCGGTCCTCTTCCACTCTCCTCCTCCTCCCTCCCTCCAGCTCTCGCAAGAACGCCGCCTCTCCCTCCTTTTCCTTTGTCGCTCGTTTAATCGCCACCAATTTATCCTCTTCCTCTCCCAATCGTCCCGCCGCCCTTTCGACCTCCCATTCATCTTCCTCGTCCTCGTCGTCGGAAAAGGAGGGGAGGTCCGCGAGGAGGGAGGGAGGGAGAGAGGGCGGGGCGGCGACGGAAGATGAAGACAAAGCAGACAACGACGATTTGATGGTGGATTTGGCATAGGAGGATGAAGAAGAGGAGGAACTCTTTGTGGAGGACGAGAAGGTACTGCTCCGGCTTTTGCCTGCTCCCACCCTGTTGGTAATCTCGCCGAGGGCACGGCGAGGACGAGGCCTGTTTTGGATGGGTTGTAGGCGGGAGAATAAGGACAGTAACAGGGATTGAGATCATAATACTGCCGCTAATAGCCCACTCTACCCACTTCCTTTCTTCTTCAGAGCATGAAAGCACGAATGCACGCCTTCGTTACGTAATGGTCCTAGCTCTCCTTCCTCCCTCCCCCGCCAACTGATCACTCACCCCTTGTTCCCTAAACCTTGCTTAATCAACGCTTGGTCCTCCTCCTGTCCCTCCGTCTGCACCGAGAAGGAAGGCATTAACGCACCCAGGGCTTTGCGAGCCACGGTCTTGCCGCCTGTTAGACCGGAAGGTCCAATCGTAGAGGAGGAAGAGGAAGACACCCCTGGCTTGGTCGGAGGACCGGCGGCAGCGGCGCTGCCTTTACTGTTAGTGGAACGTCCCGTGCCATAGATGTTCTCATCACCCGTGGCGGGGCGATGGCGGGTGGTAGACATGTGAGGTGACCCTGTGTCTCGATCTTTGCTGTGGCAAGAGTGGATGAGAGCGAGAGAGGAATGAGAAATTAGTTTGTGCTTCCCGGGCGGAATTTGGATGGTCTGGTTGATGTGAAGCCATGAAGTGTGTGAAAGGATACGTGGGATGAACGAGGTGGCTATATGTGCGTAATGCGTTGTGTGTCCGGTAATACACGCGAGCTGCGCGTTGCCTGGTCGCTTCTCGCTTCCAAGAAGGCGGTGCGCGGCACGACACAAAGAAGACCAAAAGTACGAGGGTAATTCCCAATCCAACTACCACGCATGCATGCAAAGGGAAAATGTGGAGCTTTCTGACCGGTGGCTCTATAAGTTGTGGTCGTTGGTCGTCTCGTGAGGGAAACTAATCAAGATGAGACGGAAACAACACCACAACGGCTCGAGAGCAGTTGCAATCACGAAATTCATAAATGCCTCCTTGGCGCGTATTTAGACCGCCTCGTAGACTCGAGCCACGCATGCCCTCTGTCCAGAAAGCCATTGTGCGTGAGTAAGTGGGCTGTTAAGAGTGTATGATGGTAAGAAGAAGGCATTGCTTGTGCGCTATCTTGCTTAGATTCCTGAGTTCTCGTGTTATTGTGTACGTAGAAAGGAAGCAAGAGCACTGTCTGGTGATGTAGAGACAGCTCGCCTCACGTCTTGCCAACGCTCTCAACATTCACACAAAACAGGACAGCCGGGTAGGGAGGCAGCGTAGGCAAGGTTAAGAGTGTCACCGGCAACTTTAATTTGCGTCGTGTGTACTTCTCCTCATCTGACACGCTTGAGCCGCGTCGTCTCTCCTCCGCCATCCCACTTCCTTCCATTACCGGCGAGGAGCAGGACACTCACCACAGCTCCCGTGGATAAAGACAGCACCACCACCAACAACAACAACAACAGCAGCAGCAGCAGCAGCAGCAGCAGCGATAGCAGTACCAGCCGTAGCAGCGGCGGCGGCGGCAACGCCGATTTATAGACCTCTGTTTGGCGCCTCATCTCCCAACGCGAGGCCACGACCGCCCAAGAGCCTCCGCGACATCCTTGCATCCTGCCTGCTACCACCACCCCCTCCAATAGCTTGGTAGAGCAAGAACAATATTTTATTTGGTATTCCTCGGGAACTGAAACGATGAAGGACTACTACATCATCCTCCAAGTGTCCCGGTACGTGTATCATGCCCTCCCTCCACCTCTACCTCCATCACGCACTGTTCTCTCTCCTTCATCCCTTATTCCACCTTCGATCTCTCTCTTCTCTCTCTCCTTCGCTCTCCCATTACATTTTCCTTCTTTATTCTTCACCCATATCTCTATCCTTTTCTCCTTCCCTCTGTTCACCTCTCCTTAACATAGGTCAGCCAGCATTCAGGACATTAAGGTAGCCTACAAGAACTTCGCACTTAGACTCCATCCAGATGTGACGGGTAGGGCAAGGAGACGGAGGGGGCTAGGGGAGGGGAGGAGTGAGAAGTGAAATGGTTCGTACATTGGACTTCAGCGCGCTGAGTGCCACAGTGCCCAACCACTATTTCTTACTCTTACCCTTCTCACCCTCCTCTTCCTCCCACCCTTCCTTTCCTCCTACCCTCTACCAAAGGCAACAACGAGGATAAAACTCGCATCTTCAAGCAGCTCACCGAAGCCTATAACATCCTTTCCGACCAAGATGCTCGCCGGAAGTATGACTCCAAATTAGGAATCTCCCGTGTCTCCTCCTTCTACAGCCCAGGCGTTGGGAAGGAGGGAGGAAATCAAGGCGATATACGCGCGCCCCGGCCACCACCGGATTTCAAGATCTTCGATCACGATGAGTGGAATGCTTGGCATTATGGGGAGGGGGAGGGGGTGAATAAGGAGCCATTTGTCAAGAGGTGAGGAAAGAAGGGAGGGAGTTGAGGATGGGAGGGGGAGGCTAGACGTGTCCATTTCAAATACTTGGTGAACAAGATGTTGCCTAGCCTATCTGTCTACAGCACTCAATGACCCACTGGATCAGTCTCCTTTGTTTGACTTCATCTTTTTCCCATGACCCAACTCGCTTCCTCTCTCGCTCAGACGCAATCCGTTCATGGACATCCGCCCCGACGAGAAGGGTGCGCAGTTCTTCATCCGTCAAAAAACAAAGGAAGTTCAAGGCGTGGTTGACCAAAGCTATAAAAAAGGGAAGGCCGAAAGAGATCTGATCGTCGAGAGAATGAATGCCCGCCGGGCGGCGAGAATGGCAGGAAAGGTGTATAAGAGTGATAGCGCCAGCGCGGGTGGAAGCTCGTGTACGATTTCATGAGGCAACTCTTCTGTCCGTCCTCCTCCCTTCCCTCCCATCCTCCAGGGGTACGAAAAGAATCGATTGGAATTATATAGTCAATTTCAGTGAGTGCCTGAGTATGGCAAGGTGAGGAGATTTAGGTTGTAGACATACAAATGAATAAAATGGATACGAAAAGCGACCTGCCATTCCTCTGTGAAAAACGAAATTAAAGGGCGGGATTCTCGTGTGCATTTATTTTTGAATTCCTCTCTTAATCAAGCAAAGCCTATACAGACCAATGCCTCCATTTTGGCCCTCGCCTTCCACTCAAAGTCAAGGGTTACTGGTTCTCACACATGACAGTTCCAAGCAATATCATGAGCTCGCCCGCGCAATTCTCCCAAGGTTGAAGGCGCAGACTCAAACAATCTGCCATTTCTTTAAAACAAGTCATGCCCGGCCGTTTCAAAGGCCATTCGCTTGCCTTGCTCAATTTTCAGAGCCATTCAAGGTGAAGATTAACGCAATTCCCGTGGAATCTGCGTTCGTCATCACATACCACAAGCTCCGTGAGTATATGCTCACTTTGTTTCGCCATGCTAACGTACACCAAATATCGGGGTATATGGAAATGCATATATAAACATATTTTACACGCGCGCATATCCATACGACGACATCGTTCTTACACCCTTCCTTTTACCACCCCTATGAATTACCCAAAGAGCCGGGCCGGACGGTCGACCGCCTCGTCCTCGATTTTACACGGTCAAAGATGATGCCTCATCTCACATTCTTAATGTTTTTGGTGGGCATTTCGCGTGTCCGCAGCTTGCCTGGACGATCTCCGTGTAATCATGCCGGCATTCCCCCGTGACCACGAGTACTTACTCAAGTTGGCGATGGACCCGTACATCCGTATCTGGTTTTCGGGCCTCCTTCATAATGATGTGGTGCGCAGACACGGCGCGACACCTTGCCCAGAACCTGGTGGAGGACCGTTCCCTGAAGCTGTCTCCTGAAGCTGTCTCCAGGGACTCGGCCTAACAGAGGCGTGCCCTGGCCGCCGCCTTCCCTACCGGCCGCCACGTGCAGTGTATGCAATCATCGTCTTTCTCTGGATCTCTTGGCTACCCTGACGACCGATGAGAATACTAGTTCAATTTGCCGGTCCTGCGCGCGAGATCCTCCCCCTCCTTTGCCATGTCTGGTCCTCGTCGTCTTCCATTTCGTCGAGTGTTCAAGAAAGAGATTCCTAATTATATAGACGAAGGGTGGCCGTTGATTCGTACCAGGAGAGTTGAAAATCTTCTTGAGGTGACACTCAAAGATAATAAGAAGAGGTGGAAATATGTGTCGAACGCTGATCGTCTCGAATTATTGAGTGAGGTTGTAAACTTTGACGACGATGGAAACTATGCGATCGAGTTTCCATTGTATGCGCATGATGCCGAAAAGGAGGCCGAAGAATACGGGGACCGGGAGAGGCAATTCGAAAAATACCGGGACGCAGGCGAGACGGGAGGGATTATAGAACTAACGCGCAAAGCGGAGGGGGGGGGATGCTAGTTCTGTGAGTGTTAGGGTTACGCCGACGCGCCTCCTAGCGATGCTTCAGCCCTGCGACCGCTGCCATAGCTTCATTGCAGCTACAACAGCGTGCGTTCCGCGTTCCCCGCGGAGGATTTGACGACAGGGCATGCGCAAAAGTACGCGCTTTGCGCTTTATTTGGGTAGGAATCTAAGAGCGTCTAAGAGCGTTGGGCACGAAGGATTCTCTGTCCAACAGCACCGGAAGGAGTCATCTTCTCAGGGTTTTGGTCGATGTGCTCATTTGGATATAGAAGGAACAGTAGCAAGGGATACCGATGCTAACATGTGGGTAGTCTTCAGGGACATAAAACATAATAGGCTAGTTTGGAAGAAAAATACGGGAAACCGTGGCGAAGGTGGTGGGCGCAATGGAGGTGTTGGGGATAGAAGCAGAAACGACTCGAAACAACACCGTAGTATCTATCGATCGTCATGAAGTTGCGCCCCTAACCCTAACTTTAATACCCCTAACAGAGGGAATGCGACTATGCCGGTGACAAACCACATTATGACGATTGAAACATAAAAAGAATAAAAATATAATAATTAAAAAAAACTTCCGCGTATAATCGGTATGGATTATGTCATTTGTCATGGTTGTTATTACGCGCTTCGCGCTTTATCTGGGATGTAATGGAAATGTGCTTCGGATATTATTACTTCCCACCTCATGCCTCGGATTGTGTACATGCTATTATCCATTTAAAGTTCGACGCAAAGTGCCCCGTGCCGAACTTGGCCCTTAATATAGGCTTCACAAGACTGTTTCATCTCATCAACCAGATCTGGATCAATCTCTCCTAATTCCTTTTGCACTTCACTATAGTATGCATCGACCATGTCCCCGCGCCCAATCCATGATACATCATAATTATTAAATCGGAGCAAATGATCTATATTACCCCTCCATTCGTGCTGTAAATTTTCACATTCTACGCCAAACGACCGACAGCATCCAATAGGAACATCTTCTGGTCGGCACCGGTTGCAGCCTACACTCACTACTCCAGTGGAATCATTAGGTAGAATGGCTCGATAAAAGTTTGACTCTTCCACAACGGCGTAGTTGAAAATAATGTTGAATTGGGAATATGATTTGTCGGAAAAGGCAACAAATGCTTCATCGAATGATTTTTCCCATTCATTCGAGATGTAGTTACGAACATTCTGAAACGTCTCCCGACGTAACCAAAACGGGTTTCTATCCGTCCACATGAAGTCCAAAAATTGGGATGCGGTACGAGTGCTTTTCAGTGCCAACGGATCGTTTTGGTAGTGGTCACCGGTGGCAGCCCTCAACAGGATTCGTGCATCTTGATCGTAAATAGATGACCTAGCCAGATACGCGTACACCATCGAGTCTGCATCCATTACACCAATTAAATCCGCGTCGGTATGCTGGTCAAGATAAAATGTCCACCACTGTTGACGGTCGTATCCTGGTCTTCCATAGCTGCCTCCGAAAGCTGTCCCACGGAAAATTTTTTCGTGGTCGAGTGGTAAATCTTCATATACGACATTGTATCCATTTTGTACGAGACAAGTTCCAATTAAGTGGTCGTGAGCATTCTCATTATCTAGAACAATGGTGAAGTCGAAATCTTTCTTGTTGACGAACATGTCAAGTGTTGGTAACAAATACTCATTCAAGCGTTTTATGTCGTGGCCATACGTCCGGACAATGAGAGTTGTTCTGGAAGCAATCGTTGGAAAAATGTATCCACTATTCAAAAGTTCGGCCAGCCAGTACTGAATCAAGTCGACATCCACGGCGTCAATGTAGCCCCGCTCATACATCTCTACGTACAAATCTATGATGCGTTCAGGCAAAGTGGCCTTACTTGATTTCCAAGACAACAAAAACTCGACCAATTTTTCCGTACGCAAATATAATGGTTGTTCAGAGTCGAAGTCGGCAAGGTAATTATGTACATTGCGTTCTTGTCGGACCCACGGCCCGTCAAAAGCGATCTGGATACCAGCATCCCAAAGGAGACGCTGCATAATATAGGAACGTAAAATATCTGCAACGCGGCCGTGGACTGATATAGGGAGCATCAAAGTCCATAATGCATTGTGATAATGTAAAGTAGCTTGGGCGTTATACGGCGACATCGTTCGTTTTGGAAGAATCAAAGTGCGTGTGGTATCGCTACGATCAAAGTTAAGTGGTAAAGTTTGGGTGATTCTGTAGATGGCGTCCACATCTGGATCGTGATTGGCCAAGGACTGCACAATGCCTATTTTGGACGAGTTCCAACTGCCCAAAAGAGCCTTTGTATTTGACGGAGTCGGATTAGATGCTTCGACCTTTAATTGCAGAAGTGGGAACCCACGAGGCCACGACTTGTTGTTTGAAGCTCCAAGATAGGGATAGACATTCATGACAGATTCGTTGTAGTTGGGGAAAAAGATTGTATTGTTGACTAAAGAATTTGGCCTCCATGGCACAAGTGGTGCTAAAAGCTCGTTATCGTCGTCAAAGTCCCAAATCACCTGTGCGCCATGAACGATGGCCCATAAATACCCCACATTTTTGCGGCCAAAGTGATTCCATGGTATTGCTTCGACCATTGGCGATAGAGAAGCCATTTGGACTTGGATGTCGATGCTTAGGTAAAATACAAGTGGGTTGTCAATTTCGTATTGTTTGGGACCCCTTTTATCGGCAACGACTGCCATACACCACTATTTATGGAGACGTGGTGAAGGATTTGGGGTTAATTAGATGCCTTTGATGAAGCAGGTAAAAAAAATGGATTACCTTGTCTAATAGTCTAGCTGTTTGAGACACAGCCGTCGATACATTAAAAATTGTTGTGACCACAGCCCAATTTGAGCACTTCTTCACCTGCGGTGAAACAGACAAAATATATCGAGAGAGCTCAGACGGAAGAGACAAAGGCTCAGGGAGTTCTCGAAGACGTTCTGGAGGAAATTCTCGAATCTTTTCACCTTTCCATGAGCTTCCCGAGGTAGCAGTCGAGTGGTTATCGGTATTTTCAGTCGTAGTCGTAGAACTGTGCTGCCTGTTTGCGGTTTTCAACATCCAAAAGCTGGTAAAGTCTTTCAAGTCTTCACCACTAAACCGTTGATCAGTAGCTAAGTAGTATAGGGGTAAGGTAACTAGAATAACGAGCACCAGGACTTTCCTCGCAGCTTGATTCCATAAAGAGAGCGGCATAAAGTCAGGCATGGTTTCGGGTCCGTGCACCTGTGCGTCTGTGAATTTACAGGGTGTTGGACAAATGTAAGCAATAAGCGAGAGCAAGGTATTGCGCGGCGCAAGTTGGTCTGAAACCATGTACGTGAACGAATCCAAATTGTCTATCTCGCCGTCAACGTTCAAATGAGTTCAACAATCTAAGCCAAGGCACATCGTCTGAAGGGGAACTTAAACATGAGAATATGCCGACAACTGTTCCTAAAAATGAAAAATAGGATATCGGCTACAGACGCCTTGGGAGGGCACAGAGGAAGAGGCAGGGGATATCCAAAACCGTCGTCGTAGGCGTCCTTTCTCTCTCCATCAACGCTTAAGTGAGTACAACAAGCAAGGCCAAAAAAAGTCATTTGAAGGGGAACCCAAATAAGAGAATGTGCCTGTTGCGACCGAAAACTCTTCCCCTTATCCAACTGGTCGACTGCCTGTGCAGCTAACAGAATGTCAGCATAAGGCAAGACAGCATAGTGGAATGGACAAAGTGATTTCTGTTCCATCTTGATGAGATGTGGCTGCTGACTCTCAAATTTCCCGTGAGCATCTATGACGTACTCTTGAAGGAGCCGGCCCCCACGAAAGAATTGAGGAGGATTCTCCGCGCGGGACATGAGGATTAGCAAGGCCAGACCAGGGGTTGGCAAATATTATTTGGAGGTCTCTGCCTGTCGAGAGGCTGTCGTGGGATATATGCCTAGTGCGGTGCTGTTTCGTGGCTTTGATGAGTAAGAAGTCTTTTAGGTTGCTTCGCAAGGCTATGCAAGGCCTTTAAACCAACCCTAAAGGACGTCACCAAGTGAGCAGACTTATATGGGCATATTTGACGTCTTGCGCGCAGGTCGACTCGGGTTCTGTGCACAGAAAATAGGGAAGGAAGCTGAAAACTTTGTGAAAAGATTGACTATCGGGGAGATGAGATTGAATTACAATGAAACAGAAGTTTATACTACTCTTGTCTTATCCTAATCCTAACCTACTTCTTATCCTCATCCTTTATTCTCTCTTTTATCCTTATCCTATTTCTTACCCTTATACCTAACTTTTATCTCTTATCTTCATCCTCCATCTTCTCACACTAATCCTTACCTTTATCCCTTCATCCTCTTCCCTGCCCTCATCTCTGATCCTTCTCCAATTTCTCTCCCTTACTTTCATCTCAACTTCTTACACTATCGTCATCCTTTATTCTCTCTCTTATCCTTATCCTTATTCTATCCCTAATCCTCTAGTTTTCTCTTCAATCCATACTCTTATCCCTATTCCTTTTACTCATCCATACCCCTTACCTTTACCTCTTTTCCTCATCCTTTTTTCTCTTTCTTTTCTTATCCTCATCTTTATTGCTACCCTAGTCCTCTACTTTTCTCTTCGAGTCTCTCTCCTCCTGCCGTCCTCCCTTCTCCTCTTCATATCTCTCGTTGTGCGGGAGCATCCGTGCTTGTAGGCCCAGGGCTCCCTGAGGTGCAGCTCCGGTGCACGCAAAGATGAGGCAATAATATAATGATAAGGGTGGGGGGGTTAGACCACGCCGTCCTCGCACCACGATGCCGTTCAATGCACACGCCCACGGCCATAAGGTGGGGGACACGGGTCCAGGTTGTGGTGACTGGACAATGTCACATCCGTCCATTGTGCGGGAGGCGAAGGGAAGGTGTGGAAGAGCATGAACGCAGATAGTGGGGGACCGAGAGGTGATGATGGCAGACAGGGCCAGCACCTGCCTGCCTGAAGAAGAACAAAGCGCAGCACAAGCTTGGACAAGCGTCATGCAGGGCAACTTGTGGGACCCTAAGGCAGCCGCGGTGCGTCGGGAAGGAAGGCAAAGGCAAATAGAAGGCAGGAGGGCGACGGGGGACAATCGTACCAGGAAAGAGCACAGAGCACGGCCTCCTCCTAATCACACCAGCAATTGTTGCGATGACATCCATGCTTGCTGGTGGCTTTATTTGTCGAGATTGTAGCTAGAGGCTGTGTCGCGTAGGCATAGGAGGGCGAAAGCGAGGGCTGACTGGTGATTATAAATCCCTCAGGAATACTGCTATCAAGGCCAGGCTTGCTGGTCCTAACAGGACCAGCCAAAGCAATCAGGATCAGTCAAGCCTGCAGCGTGATGGCGTGGACTAAAGCATGGAATCCACACTTGCCTTGGAATACAGAAGGGAAGGGGGAGAAATCAACGGTCCACGTAGGCATCGATAAAGTCGTCGTCGTTGTTGTCGGAGCTGCTGCTGCAGCTGCTGCTGTCGCTGTCCATAGCATAAGCATAATGCATCATAAGGATAGAAGGATTTCCATGTCCTCGTTCGGCACAGCGCAGGCAATGTACGGAGACCAGGTGGGTCTGGCACAGCGTAGCAGACGGTATTGGCTGTGTGTGTACAGGGGAAGAAGAGGTGAGCCGGCGTGGTAAGGAAGCATGGGCGTAGGCAAGGGCAGGAAATTGAAACGGCACCCAGACGCTGTATCGTCCTGTCTCTCCCAAGAGAAGGGCAAAAGAATCACAGAAGACCTTGTACGGAGACCAGACGGGCCCGGCATAATTGTGAACGAGGCGTAGTGGTGTAGCATGGGCGTGGGCAAGGGCAAGCCATTTGAACGAGGTCCAGTCGCTGTATCACCATATGGCTTGCCCAGTATAATTGCGTCTTATATATACTGTTGTTATGTATAGAAGCTTGGGGTGGAGATGGCGTATTGTGTGACCATGACCTTGGCAAAGTACAGTGTTTGTAACGGCTTGGCATGGGCCTGGCGAACAGCGTCGCTTGTCTTGACCGAGCCGGTCGTGGTCACGTGTTCTCTCTTCAGATCTGATCACGCGTTGGACGACTATTCTGCAAAAATGGCCTGTACGACTGACTATTACGATAGTCGTCAATAGTCGTCAAGAGTCATGTGATTAGTCGTAGTCGTGCATAATTCCCATCGAGAACTACTAATAGTCTTCGTAGTCGCGCATGATTTTCATCGAGCGACGACTAGCAGTCGTCGCAGTTATGCATATTTTCATCGACCTACCACAACATACAACTTACGGCGTCACAACGACCATGACCACTATGAATTGTCGTTGTTCAGCGGCTTAGAAGTGGATCAAAAAATAGACGACTACTCTGTTAAGATGGCGTGTACGACTGACTTATTCTTAAGTATTAATCGATTTTTGTCTGTCTGTCTGTCGCGCGTTCTTCTCTTTCCATAAACCACCAATGCACATGCGCGCCTAGCAACACACATGGAGAAAAATACAATGCACAAGATTCTATGCAGTCTTTGTGACGTAAGCCAGTAGTTTGCGTGGTTTTGAGCTTTCCGTGCCTCAATTTGGAGTGTTCCGCGGCCCGCGGGTCCACAAAAAAACGTTTCCCCTCCAACTCCCCTCAAGTCAACTTCCTCTTCCCTCAACCCCTTACAAATGAAATAAGCGTCTTAAGAGCGCACTCCTATTTGCTAACCATGAACTGAGTAGCATTGCTCCCTTCTTTGCCCTTCTCCATGTTTATTGAGGGGGGGTGTGGATGGAAGGTCGAGGGTGGTATTGATGATGACGAATTCCAAATATGGGCATTGGCGATGGGCCATCCCCCAGACCGCTCCCCCTTGCAACACAGCTTGACGCCGTCCTCCTACTCTCCCACCCTCACTCACTCACTCACTCACAGCACAGCACCGTCATTTCTATTGTGCACCTGGGTGGAAGCATGAATGGTGGTAATGAACACGACGAGAATGATGCGCAGCAGTGAGGTCGTCGGTGCCGTCTTCGACGCGCGACAACTTTTGGCAGCCAATTCACGAACGGCGACGATGATGCAATTCAACCTGAGCCATGTGGAGGCGCAGGCCAGGACCGGGACCATGCCACTCCGCCTCCGCCTCCACCTCGGTTGGAATACCTCCTGCCCCCCTTCATGCACCCTCCGCCAGAGCTGAACAACGACCACGTTCGGCTCCTCGACTACGTCTACGGGGACTTCAATGACGCGCGCAACACAGCGGAGAAAACTGATATTGATCGCGCCATCCTCACCCCCAGGAATAAGGACGTCGACACCTTGAATGACCACGCTGTCCAGCAAGGCCTCGCCAATGGAACATGGTTGCTCATCATGCATCTGTCTCCTCGCGTCATCCAGGTCAAAATTTTGACGGGGAGCCGGGTGGGTTAAGTTGTTTGCCTTCCCAAGATCAACATGGACACCAACGACGACACCAAGGATGCACCGTTCATCCTCCGCCGATGTCAGTACCCGGTCCGGCCTGTCTTCGCCATGATCATGAACAAATCTCAGGGGCAGACCTTCCAAAAGTTGCAATCTACTTGCCGTCCCAGGTATTTGCTCACAGTCAACTTTGTGTCGCGCTCTCGAGAGTATGAGACCCCACCAACATCACCATGGTGGTCACCCACCCTCCTCTACGCGGTCAGTCACGGAAGGTGCACATTTTTTGACACTAGAGGACTAGACCAGGTTTCATGTGGCTCTCGTTGACAAATAGAGCCTGTCTTCACGCAGTTTCTGGCGTCGCATATTGGACATGATGGAGACGGGATGGTTCTTGTACGAGAATTGTATGAGTGTATGATGAAAAGCTTCAAAGATAATAATTGGGAGCCCTTTCTTTTTGAAGATTTCCTTCAGGAGGCCAGGGAAAAATTGGGCTGTGACGACAAAGGCGCATACTGGGGCATTAAGTAAGAGCGGATAGTGGCACAGAAAAACGAACGCCACGCCGCAATCATCTTGGACTGCTTGATCAGTACCAGCCATTTTGGGCAGCGTGAGCGAGAGCCTCCTTTGGCTTGGTCCGTGACGAAGGTCGCCCCGTGGGCTGCATATGTGGCCGAGAAGATCCGCCAAACTGAGGAATCCCCAAGCGGAGTCACTCGTGAAGATGACGCCTGAGATGGAGCTTAGGTAATGGGACGGCAAGAGGATGAAGTTCTATCAGATAGTGCTGAGGACTTGGAGACGGGCACGGGGGGAGAAACTTGTGACGATGCGTCCATAGAACATCAGGCGGAGGGCGTCTCGAAGGACTTCTATGGTGAGGTAAATGGAATGCCGGGTCCTCGTCCGGTTGGTTTCATTCAGACGGGCGATTTGCACGTCTGTATTTATATATCATGATATCCAGATTGTGGATGATAACGCGCACAATCCGCATTATTAGCCCGACTACCATCACCAACCGTATCATTGGCTTTAGCCACAGTACATAGCGGAGTATGATCGAGGCTATGGTACCTGCGACAGCCGCCGCTGTAGCAAACCCCTGACTATATGGGTCCCGCCAGACATACCCACCACCACGTCCTATACGACGAAGTTCAGGAGATGTCTATTCACTCTTTCGAAAAGCAGTACTGGGTGGGTGAGGAGCCACAGTTGTATCATCAAATGCCACTGGCAACTTCTGACATGCATGAGGGAAATTAACAACAGTGGGTTTCGCAGCAACAGCAGTATATACGTCCATATTTTAATTGTAGTGATCGTCGGGGATACTGAGGCGTTGAGCGTGTGAAAAAAAATATACAGATGACTGTAGGAGGTGAACGCAAAAAAGTTAAAAAGGGAGGGAGACTCGAGGAAGATCAGCTAACGAAAAAAGAAATGCTCTCTCCTAAGGCGGCGACATTTTACATTCATCTTTTCCCTTTCCTGCCTCGTTTTTTCCTTTGTCTTTGTATATCTCTCCATGTCACTCATTTAATCATGTCAGTTTTTGTACTTTTGGGTTTCTGCAGCACCTTTTGTTCTCCTCATGCATCCTTCCTCTTCCTCCTCCACTTCCTCCACCCTTCCTTTCCTTCCATCCAGAGCAGCAACCACGCCGCTGCCTCCAGTACACCTCTACAGCGGTAGGGCGCTTCTATCCCCCTTTTCCCTCCCGCTAAACACAAAACCGACAACACTACCCCAACTACAACTTCCAACAGCCCCTGCTTCCCTCCCCCCTGATTGCCCACGCTTCCTCCTTCCCTCCTTCCAAATGAGCGAGTCAAGGGAGAGCCACCACAATGCGCACACGTACATTGACAGAAACCACAAAAGACAAGGGAGGGATGAAGGGAGCGAGGAAGGGAGGGATCCATGGAGCAGTCACAAGAGAAGACGCGGAAGTTGGGCCCAAGGGAGGGGTGGAGAGAGGGAGGGAGGGAGGAGGGGTGGTGGTTATCGTCGTCAGTTTCGATGTAAATTGCTTGCTTCCCCCCATCTGGGTGATGACAGGAAGGACATAGGCCGTGAGGAGGGGGGGAGGGGGGGGGAAGGAGGAGAGAGAGGAGGAGGGAGGTTCGGAGGTTGGGAGTGGCCTTCACTTCATCGTTGTCATCGTGAATGAAGAAGGAGGAGAAGAAGAGGGCTCCGCCGATGTGTAGGACGAAGGGGAGGAGGTGAAGGAAGGGAGAGAGGGCGGGGGGGAAAAAGGTTGGCGGGAGGAGGAAGGAAGGGAGGCCAAGGCTGCTGGTAGCATTGAAGAAGGGAGCGACGAAGATGTCGAGGTGGACGACAAATTCTCCGAGGAGGAGGGGGAGGGAGGGGAGGTAGAGGAGAAGGAGGCGGTCGAGAAGATGGATAGAGGGGAAGAAGGTGGTGGTGGTGTTTGGCGAGAGGAGGAGGAGGAGGAGGAACAGGAGGAGAAGAAGCCAGGTGGTGGAAAGGGTGAGGTAGAGGAAGGCAAGAATTTGAGGAAGGGAAAGGGAGATAAGGAGGGAGGGAGAAAGGGCAGAATGGAGGTACAGGTGTATTATCAGGCCGCCGGTGGTAAGGATGACGGGGAGGAAGGGAATGAGGAGCAGCAGAGAGGGAGAGGTGGCGAAAACACTCCTGATCTTCGATGTCGTCCTCCCTCTCCCCTTCCTCCTCGTCCTCATCCTTGCACCGGCCTGCAGAATCCATGACTGTGCCGATGCCACCAGACAAAGCGCCACGAGCCCCCCCGAAAATCCCGAGCCTCCTTCCCCTCCTGCTCCTCCTCCTCTTCGTCCTTCAATGAGCGCCTGCCACGTGTCCCATCCCACTGCTACCGTCATCAACAGAGGCACCAATGCATGTGTCAGGATCATAACGAGGGAGGATGGGAGGATGGACTGCATCAACATCTCCAATCCTGGCAGCAACTCTCCCCTCCCTCCTTCCCTCCCTCCCTCCAGCCCGAGCAGCAGAGAGAGTGCGAAGGGGAGGAGGGCAAGAGAATGCCAAAGCGGTAATGTCCACAGACGATATTGGACAAGAAGACGGAGGCACAGAGCTCGAAAGGCGGCGAGAAAGGAGGCAGGCAGGGAGGGAGGGAGGGAGGGAGGGAAGGTGGTGCGGCCCCCGTTGGCCAATAAGGTGGTATGTAGGTGCATGGCATCAATGTGCGCGCCGTGCAGGGTGGAGGAGGGAGGGAGGGACGGGGTGGGGGAAGCACCGAGGAGGTGGGTGGTCACGAAGTCCAGTCGCTCCTCGGCCGAGGAGGGGGAGAAAGAAGGGGGGAAGGGAGGGAGGGAGGAAACGAGGGCACCGGTCAGTCGGGAGAGGAGCTGACGGCACCAGAGGGTGGCCAGATGATCGACTGAGAACCCGACGTGTGGCATGGCGATTGTAGTCACGGCCAGGGCGAGGGAGGCAAGGGGGGAGGGAGGGAGGGAGGAGAGCGTAGTCCAGACAAGAGTGTCGAGAAAGCCGCCGGAGATGCTGATATGAATGGTTTCTCCAGTCCCACCGGCAGCAGCAGCGGGACGTCCAACCCTTGTGCTTTCTCCTCTATCCTTCTCATCGACACTTGGCCCATTCCCCGTAAATTCCTGGCCGCTACCGCTTCCGTCAGATTTACAGCCCCCTGCCCTCCCTCCCTTCCTCCCTCCCTCCTTCGAGAGCACCTCATAAAGCCGGGCAATTGACTCCTCCATATCCCAGGGCGGGGTCTGGTGCGGCGTTCCCAACGTCAGTAGCGTGTGCACCCCCCCTCGCTCCCATGCCACATCTCTTTCTTCATCCTCCATCACTGCCTTTCCCTTCAGTCTCATCATTACTTCCCTCTCTGCCTTCTCCTCCAATCTCAACAACATTAACGCTGCCTTGGCCACAATCCCGCCATAGGAATGCCCTACCACGACCACCCCCCTCCTCTCTCCCTCTCTCCCTCCCTCTTCATCACTATCGTGACCACGCCGGGCTCCTTCTTTTCTCCTTCCCTCCTCATCACCCCTGTGGCGGGCTCCTAGCGATTTGATTGCTTCCTTTAAGTAAGAGGCTTGTCGCCAGATGATATGACCATGGACGGCCGTGGGCTCCCGTCGGAAATCTACGGCGTAATAGTGCAAGGCATTGAAGGACACAGACCGCAGTTTTTGAGTCTCGTTCTTCGTCTTCGTTATCATTTCATTCTCTTTCTCCTCCCCTTCCTTCATCTTCTTCATTTTCTTGCTGCCATGGGAAATTGAGGATGCTCCCCCCTCCGTCGCTTCTTCGTCCTCGTCCTCGTCCTCGTCCTCGTCGCTTTCCTTCTCATCTTCCTCTTCCTCCTCGTCGTCGTCTTTGTTTTCATCCTCGTCCTCGTCCTCGTCCTCGTTCCCCGCCTCCTGCGCCTTCTCCGCCTCCTCTGCCTCCAACGCAAGCTGGTGCAGCGACCTGGCCTGTCGATAGCTCCCCAAATGCCCATGCACAAACACTACCGGCTGTCGTTCCCACCCTTTCATTCCTCCCTCCCCTTCCTCCACTCTCCGTAAAGACCACAGACGGTAGGCACCCAGGTGCCCTCCCTCCCTCCCTCCTCCCCCCAGTGCGACCTCCCTGAACATTGGGCGGCTGAAAGTCATTTGGCAATGCTGAGGACTGCGTGGCAAGGTAACACTTAGATCTAACCATCCCACCACCACGATCAGCCAGGCCAAGAGCGGGCCCCAAAGAGACAGGAGGCGGAGATAGAGGGCGGGCCGGCTAGGGGATAGAGGAGGAGGACAAGTGGAAGAAGTGGGAGGAGTCATACTAATGTTGATATGGACTCAGCAAAGCTTCACCTAGAGCTGCGGCTGCTGGCGGATGTAGTCTGCCTCCTTCTCTCCGCCCTGCGCCCCCCTGTGAGCAGTGTATGACGCGAAATGGGCAAGATAACGAATACCTGTGTGTGTGGAAGCAATGTGATGTTGCTACTGTTCGTGGGTGATTTTCCTGCTATGCACAGGCCTTGTTTCGCACCGTCACTCTCAACCAACCCACTCCACTACCCACAACCACAGATTAAGATAAGCGATCCCAGTTACACTGCCCTTTTTCTTAATTGTCTCAAGTGGCCCCCTGGTTTCGCATCGATTTCCACAACGACTCTCCGACCTCCCACCTCTTCACCCGCTCCCATCCACCAGATCATGGGGACCATGACCACCATCACCACCACCACCACGGCTAGCACCACCCCCAAATGCACTTTCACTGCCACTGCCGAAGCCCTGGTCCGCCTACCCGGGGCCGAAACGACCTGGCCTGCCTTCCAAGCCGCGTTCAGTAACCTCCCCCCTCTCCAGAGGCCACGCGACAGCCGCCTCCGCCTCCTTTTTCGTGTATATCGAGACTTGAGCGCTAAGACCAGTTGGGAGGACGTCAAAGTCGTCTGGAGAGATATATGTGACAGTGGCTCGAAGCGTCACACCACTTTTTATGAGGGTGGGGCATATTTTATTGAGGGAATTTTTACTCGTCGTCCACGCGAGGCACGGGAAGCGGCAGCAGCGGCAGCGAAGAAGAAGATGGTGAAAAAGAAGAAGGCCAAGTTTAAAAAGATGATCCAGAAGAAGAAGGAAGAGAAGAGAATGAAGAGGGAGCAACGTGTGGAGGAGGAGAGGGCGAGGAGGATGGATGCGGGCGAGGAGGAAGAGGAGGAAGGCGAGGCGGGTGGGGAGGAGGAAGAGGAGGAAGGGGTGGAAGAAGGAGGGGAAAAAGGTAAAAGGGAATGCCAAGAGAATGGTAAGGTGGGAGGCGAAGGAGAAGATAGGGGGGAGAAGAGAGCGGCTGAGGCTATGGAAGGAGACGAAGAGACCTTGCAGGCGACGGGAAAAGTGGCAAAAGCAGAGGGCGGAAAGGAGGAGGGACAGCAGCAACAGGAAAATCAGCAGCACCAGGAGATAGAATATAAAGGCGAGCAGCTGCAACAGCAGTACATCGAAGAGAAACAGCAAGCTGAGGGCGATCAAGAGGAGGAAATGAAGGCAGAGGAAGAGGAGTTGATAGCTATTGTACAGGTGGGTGCGGAGAGCGAGGAGACTCCTGCAGAAGCAGCAGCATCCGCAACAGCAACCACAGCAGCAGTAGTAAGAGCATCAACAAGAGCAACAATTGTTACCGCCTTATCGTCAACGGCCGAGGTTATTGCGACGTTAGAAGAGGAAGCAGGCATGGTTGTACCAGCAGCATCAGAAGCAGCAGCAGCAGCAGAGGAAGCAACAGCAGCAGCAGCATCGGTAACAACAACCGCACCATCACCAATAGCTGAGACCATTACTGCCCTGGAACAGGAAGCAGGCATGGTCGTACCAGCAGCGACAGAACCAGCAGCAGAAGCAACAGAGGCAGCAGAGGTGGCAACAGCAGCGACAGCAGCAACAGGAGTAGATGGGAGACCTGTTATCTCTACCCCCTCTTCTCTTCCTCAAGGAACGAGGTCAATAGAACAAAATGAAGAAATGGAGCAGGCCATTTATGACGACGTGAAAAAAGAGGAGGTAACAGCAGCAACAGCAGCAGCACCAGCAGCAGCAGTAGTAGTAGCAGCAGCAGCAGCGGCGGATCCTTGTCTTTCCTCCACTCCCACGCAACTCTCCACCTCTGTCACTGCTTCGTCCCTTCCTCCATCTTCTCCTTACCCTCATTCTTTGTCTTCCATCACAAATACCACTATCGGCAGCGCCAAGAAAATAAAACAGCAACAGCAGCAGCAGCAGAAGCAGCAGCAGTGTCGTGGCTCCTCATCTCCTTCTCCTTCCTTCCCTCCCAATTTCGCCCTACCCCCTGTACCAGCTGTTGTCTATCCCATGGCCTTCAACGAGTCTCTGGATGCGGGCAAGCTGCTAGCTTTCTCCGCCTATGCTGCCGGGCGCCGAGAGAAGGAGATAGGAAAGGAGGGAGGGATAAGGCTGTCGGTGCCCCCATTATTGATTGCCTTGTGTAATGAGGTGGAGATAATCTATCAGGAGGTGCGGTTGGGGATCGCTGAGCCAACGGACAAGGAGGAAAAGCTCAAGAAAACGGTGCAGAGTGTAAATAAATAATATGAAAATGGAAATAAGGAAATGTTTAGGTGATGATGTAGTGGAAAGGAATACCTTTCTCGTGGCTGTCTTACCCTCGACGTGCTCCCATTGCTTTCATGCATTAGGAGCATTGCACAAGGCAGAGAGAGGGGGGAAAAGACAACAACATCAAAGAGGACAGAAAGGGACCTGATAATTGAAAAAATCAGTCACAAATAAAACACGACGGACATCCATCTCCCTACTCTTGTACTTCTCAGTCATCACATCCAAAGATGACTGCATGCTTGCAATAAAGTCAATCAATCAATCAATCAATCAAGCCAAAGGATTTTTTTCATCATTTCATTCTTTTCTTGTGACTATTGTGTTTACTTGTACTCGGACCGCGTACTGTTGTGGTGTCAGTGACAAATGACCAGGGCCAGCACTGGTTCCGTCTTGACAAAAATATTCTCCCATCCCTCAGTCTTGCTTCTGCTGCTGCTGCTGCTGCTGCGATCGCTCTTACCCTTTAGCCGAGCAGCAACTTCCATGAGCTCTTTCCTAAGATTCCACAAGATTTCCTTCGGTCGTCTGGCACAAGGCAGTCCCTCCACCCACTTCATCACAGCACACTCTTTTCCCTTCTCGCCCTCATTCCGTTCCTCCCTTTTTCTTATGGCCTCCTCCGCCTCTTCTTTCTCCAGCAGCAGGAAATCATACCGTCGCATCCGCTCCAGCAATGACAGCCCTTCTTCCTTGTCATACACCACGTCCACCCCTCTCTCTCTCCCTCCCTCCCTCCAGACCTCCCCGAAGCGCGACACACCCGTCTGAGCCGCCAGCACACCGATGTGCAACTTCACCTGATCCCTCCCTCCGTCCCTCCCTCCCCCCTTCCCTGTCGGTGTTACCAAAGGGAGGAAAGTCGAGAACAGAGGAGGCACAATCTCGACATGGAAGGTTCGCAGTCCTTCCCCTCCTGGGTAATTTTTGCGCGAAGCGGCCAAGAATAGGGGGAGGGTAAAAAGGGAGAGGAGCATCACCCCCCACCCTGGCAAACACGCGCAGCAAAAGCGGACAGAGAGCGAGGACATCGAAAGCGACTTGCCTTTCCCCCCTTTGCCCTTCCTCCCCTCCTCCCCTCTTCCGCTCAACCTCGCCCATCCGACGGCGGCACACAAATTCAGCACTGGCAGCGCTGGGAAGATGAAGCGTAGTTCCTTGTGAGGTAGCAACGAATACAAGGACAGGTAGGCGGCAATGGGGAGAAAGAGAAGGAGGAAGGGTTCCAGGTCCAGCTCAAGGAGGGGGAGGGACCGGGGAAGGGGGAGGGTGAGGATCATGCCGCTCTTGGCACGGCCCTTCCCTCCTGCCCTCCCTCCCTCCCTCCCTCCCCTCCGAGGGGGCAAGAGGCAGAATGGCCACAGCAACGGAGAGGCAAGCAAGGCTCGAGGCAGGGCAGACGAGGCATACCAGTGCCAGGGATGAGTCCCCCACTCCCTTGACTTGTTCTCCACGGTATTAAAAAACAGAACCATGCCCTCAGGCCACACCCAGCTGCTTCCTCCCTCCCTCCCCCGTCCCCAGAAATGGGAGTCGATCACGACGCTTAAAAGTATACCCACCAGGCCAAAGGCGGGACCCAAGACAAGGAGCCGGGAAAAGGAGAGGTGTCGGAGGAGGACGAGGAGGAGGAGGAGGGGCGCGGCGAGTACAATGATGTCGCAACGGAAGAGAGCAGTGGCCAGAGCGAGGAGGAGGAGGGCGGGAGTGAAGGAGCGCCGGAGGAGACAAGCGTACGACAGGAGGACGAAGGCCAGCGCAAAAGTGTTGGGGAGGGTGCGGGAGAGATAGAACGGGAGATGGAACTGGGAGAGGGTGAGGAGGAGGAGGCATTGTCCAGTGCGACGACCGAAACGCCAGGTAACGGCTTGGCGGAAGACGAGGAAGGCGATCCAGAGGTAGAGGGCGAGGAGGCCGCGAACAATGAGCTGAAAGGGATGTTTGGTCGTAGGGTGGAGAGGGGATGGGAGGAGAGAGAGGAGGGGGAAGAGGAGGAGATGGATGGGGAGGGCGAGGAGGATGGGGCCCCAGAAGGTGCGAGGGACGACGCCGGGGAAGGAGAGGTGATCGTAGGACGCGAGGGAGGACGGGGCGAAAGGGGAAAGGAAGAGAAGGTCATGTGTAGCTTGCATATTGAAGCTTTCTTCCACCTAAAGAAGGTGATTTGAGATTTAGAGGGTCGGGTATGAGGGGACTGTGTTGCGTGCCAAGAGGAGGGGAGAGTGGCACAGCCTGGCCCTTGATGACGCTTAAGAGGAGAGACATATTTTCTGGATGCTACGAAAGGCACGAGCCCATTCTCCTTCCTTTTGCTCTACACATCTCTATCATACTGCCTCTCTCTCTTCCTCCCTTTCATACCTTGCTGTAGGGGCAGAGGCCGAGATAGAGAAGGATGACTGCCAGGAGGAGCAGATCAAGTAAGGAGATTTCGGTCACGAACGCCGCAAATGCTGCCCTTGCTGCCCCACGCGGTCGTTGTCTCGGTGCCTTAACTTGTGGCATTAGATCTTTTCTACTGCTATCAGGAGAAGGAGGACAGGTGGTGTCGCCGCGGCTCTTGGTGTTGCTTCGGAGGCGAGGAGGCATGACTGAACGACGTACGTACAAAGTTGTTTTTTTAGCGATTGACTGCGTCAAAGCGTCTCAGGAGTCACACTGGGGCATCCTATCCTAGCCCTGTGAGTGTTGTGAAGTGGTGATTGGAGTACGACTTGTGGCGCGTGGTGGCAAAGCGGTAACCGATGAAGCTTTGGACTCCGTCAATCCACACACCACTTGTAGGAAGAGTCCTTCTGAAGGACGTCGAGCTTCGCCGCATGCGCTCGGAATTCGACGTTTTTTAAATGGAGGACTTTTTGTCTTTTCTTTCTTCCCTGATGCTTGAATAGATGGTGATTGGTTTATTCATTTGTATGGGCGGCCCGCTGCATATGACAGGAATCCTGCATAAACCACAGGGACCTTGTGCAAGTGCCACCAAAAGCACAAGTACAAGCAAAAATCTCCATATCACATGTCTAGCTTGACGTAGATAACAGCTTCCTCCGCCTCCTCCTCCTCCTCCTCCTCCTTCGCCATGCTTCGCTCCAATCGACCCAGCCTTCCATCCCTCTTCTATGTGCTGGGCGGCTTGTTTGGCTTCCTCCTGCTCTTGTCCTCCCGGAGGCTGCCAGTAGAGCTCTCTAGCCAAGGCCTTGGACCTCACTTGAGGAACTTCCAGGAGCGGGCGGGAGAACAGGGGGGATGGAGGGAGGATGGGGAGCCAGTGTGGACAACGGAGAAAAGCTTACGGCCGCATGAAACTAAAGAGGAAAGGGAGGACGGGGACCTTGAAGAGGAGAAGGGATCAGTAGAAGCGGGCAGTCATGTGAGCCATGGTGCGGCAGGGGCTCTTTCTGAGCAGGGTGGTAGCGCGAAGACGGACCACGAAAAGGCACCCAGGGAGGACGAGGACGAGGAGTCGGCAGCAGCAGCAGCAACAGCAATAACTCGAGAAGAAAAAGAGGGAGGGGAGGAGAAGCGGATCAAGGTCTTCATGGACTTTCAGCAATCCCGAGCGAGTTGGGGCGTGGCGCATAATCGAGCCTTGGAGAGCGTACTCACGCAGCACCCTGAGGCAGAGATCGTGGTTCTGGTGTCGGCACCAGGTGGGACGAAAAATAGGGATAGGGCTAGGGGGAGGGAAAGCATGTCTTGCATGCGGCTCCATTCCCTTCCTTTTCGCTGACCTTTCCTCCCTCCCTCCCTCCTCCCTTCCTCCCTTCCTCCCTTCCTCCCTTCCTTTCTCCCTCACTCCCTCCCTCTTTCCCTCCTTTAGACTTATACAAGAAGTACCATTACGCGGATGCATTGGGCAGACCATTCTTCCAGAAATATTTCAAGAGGGGCTATAACGTTACCATCAAGCCCGTGAATGAAAACACTTTCCTCGCCGAGGGGATGGACGAAGGTAGGTAGGTAGGTAGGGAGGGAGGAAGGGAAGGAGGGAGGGAGCAAATGGAGGAGGGAAGGGAGGAAGGAGGCGAATACATGTCAAGCAGCAGGGTTGACAGAGTCGACGATTTTTATCCTCCCTCCCTCCCTCCCTCCCTCCCTCCCTCTCTCTCTCCTTCTAGAACTGCCTTATCGTAAATAGGATCGCACCTCGTCCGATTGAGAATCCGAGCTCTCACAAATCCCTCCCTCCTTCCCTCCCTCCCTCCCTCCCTCCTTCCCTCCCTCCCT